>Ga0105239_10003050_pt1 | contig 20819 bp, 15 predicted proteins | sample KBSC44metaG_FD_92761 | JGI IMG/M metagenome (GOLD analysis project Ga0105239, IMG submission 92761) | Corn rhizosphere microbial communities from Kellogg Biological Station, Michigan, USA - KBS C4-4 metaG | ecosystem: Host-associated > Plants > Roots > Rhizosphere > Soil | place: Michigan, USA... | reverse complement strand
CCCCCTAAGAATTTCCCCCCTGGACGTCGCACATGGACTCAGAGACTCATTATTCTAAACCAATGGAAAGTCCTAGAAACTATTGCTCTCTTGGTGATGATTGCCTGGAACGATGCATGTGCAAGAACTTCTTTTGCAATTTCTGTCATCGAGTTAACGATCACTTTGATTGTGACTGTATTTATTGCTACAAACATGTTTGCGATGCGCATCGTCCGAAGATAATGGAGATTAGCAGTCGAAAGAGTTGTAATACTACGAAAGCTATCTACGCGTATGACGAAACAAAAGAAACAACGTTTGCTTACGAGGTATATAACTTTGACAAAAACTTCGAATCGAAATGTGTTAAATGCGGAAAGAAGGCCTCTGTTCAGGTTCAGGATAAACTACATTGGAAAAAAAGCCTCCACCTTCCAGGTGCTGAAAGATGCAAAGTATTAACTACAAAATACTGTTTTGCTTGCTCTCATTCTGATGTGGCTTTCCAGGCACTCTCATTCGCAAAAATAGTGAGAGAGTCTAACATTTAAATAAACAACTACGTGTGTCTTGACTCAATGTATTTATCTATTTTTATATGTTCTCTATATTATACTCAATTTTATATCCCCAGCGTTCAGTAGGAGGTTTGATACAAATTTTTCGCAATTTGATTTTTGGTTTCGAATCGATTCATTTCTCCATGCCCAAAAAAGCTAAGGTGAGATGTACCAAGTACACACTCGCCCTCCTCAATCAACACAAGCAACAGCTAAAGTCCAAGGCCCTTTTGGTGAACCCCATTGACGACAATGTAATTACTACCGTTGGATCCTGTTTGAATGATATCTACCAAGACACGCCTGATATTCCATATCAGGTTTTTGGTAAGTGGCTTGTGAAATGGAGAAATGAATCGAAAATCAAGATCCAAGACTGTAAGCGCGACCTATGGGATCCGATGGAAACTATTCTCACTTTAATAAAGGATCAATGGAGGGAACTCAAGGTTCCTTTCATTGACGAGCCTTGCGATAACCTTGGTATCGCAAATATGATGCAACTGCTAGGATCTGATTCCTTCATCTTCAAATCCTCTGATGGCAACGGGTACTATTACAACGTTGACAAGCACCTTTGGCAAGAAAAAGACAAGAATGAAATGTTAACCATAATATGCGAAAACCTCAACCAATGGCACATCGAGCAAAGGATTCGATACACAGATGAAAAACTTGAAAAGAAGTTTTTAAATGGGATTAGAAACATTGGTCCCTTAACTGGAGTACTTACGATCTTTGCTGCTTGGAATGTTCGTAAAGATTTATGCGAAAAGATGAATGCAAACGAAGTTCTCTTCCCTATTGGGTTCGATGTCATTGATCTTAGAACATTGGAGGTACGCAGGCGCACAGACAAAGATTACTTTTCAATAACCACCGATCGTAAATTTCTCAACACAGAATTCTTTAAAAATGATCTGAAAGCAATTTTCGAATCAAAGGCATCACAGGAACAACAAGACAAGTCAATGGAAGCTTTTTTAAAGAAAAACTTTCCTATGGCACAAAAGTACATGGAAAACACGCTCATGAATTTTGACCGTCGAACCTTCATGCGACGTCGCTTGTCCCTAGGTTTAACCACCCTTACTATTGACCGTTCTTATTATTTTTGCACAGGTATGGGGATGGGAGGGAAGAGCGACCTACAATACCTAGTTAATAAAATACTTGGGAAGTTTTCGGGGGAGGCATCCAAATATGTTATCGTTAAGGCCAAAACAGGAGATGCCAACGCTCATTCAACTCACATTGCCCAACTTAAAAACCTGCGTCATGTGATAATTGGGGAAACCGATAAAGGTGACAAGATGAATGAAGGTCAGACGAAAAAGCTCTGTGACGGATCGTTGATGGCAGCCAGAGAGGTTTTCGGAAGAATGGAGAACTTCTTTACATGGGCAAAGATTTTTATCCTAACAAACTGGCCCGCTGTCTTAAACTCCGAGGACTCAGGAAACAGGGATCGTCTGAAGGCTTGTCTTTTCAATACCCGGTTTTGGCAACCCAACCACAAGGAGAGTTTCAAACCAACTGGATGGGACAAGCCAGATTACAAAGATTTTTACGATGAAACTGCCGACATTAATTGGATCAAGAGAACAAAAGAAATTATTGATTTTTCAAACAAGATGAAAACGGATGAGAAGTGCCTCGATGAATTTTTTTCTTATCTTGTAGTATCGGCGCATGAATGTCTCAAGCTGATCGACGACCCTTATGTTGGTTTGATTCCTGTTCCGGCTCGCATTATACTGGATACAGACAAATTTTTCGAAGAGAGTGATATTATGGGCCAATACATAGATGAGCACTGCGAGATAGTTACTGATCATCACACTGGGGCACTTGTATCGGATGTCATTGCCAGTTTCAATCTATACCTCACAAAGAAAAACCAACCTCCATGGCAGGATAAAACCATTAAAACAAACCTGAAGTTACGAAACCTTTATTCCAGCAATTGGAGAACCGAAAGGGGTATGTGCACGCGTCTGGCCCTGGAAAAGTTTACCTTCGATGAAACCGAACTGAAGGAGGCCGAGTTGAAGCACGCCGACGGAAAGAATGGAGAGAAGAAGATTTCCGAAACTAAGGTTCTGGTTTTCGATGACCCAACCCTTCCTGAAAAATTCCCTGATCACCCTATTGGTTGCGAATTCTGCGGCGCTGACCTTCAGGTCACCTTATGCCCTCTCTCATGTCCTTCCTGGATGTATCAAAACGAAGGAAAGAACGACAATCCAAAAAAAAGAAAACAACTATAATCTATTTTTATTTCTGTTACAAATATGATTACAACAAGCTGTCTCATATCTTTTTGTCTGTTTCTTGTTTGATTGTCTTTTTCTTTTTTTGCTTGAGAGGAGTTGGCGATCGTTGAGAGGGTTTGAGCGGGTTGAGGGGGTAAGATAGAGTTCGAAACATTTGCGATACATTTTTTCCTCTGGGACCATGGTGTTCACATAGAAAAAGGGCTTGGGGCAGTCTTCCGTAGGGGTTAGAGCATATTTCACCATCATATAAAATTCATCCTGGGTTAAGTCAGTAGGAGGAAAGTCTTCGTACAATTGATCAATCTCCGTTTTATTACATTTAAATGTAATAACATGTTGACTGCAGAGGCGAACTGTTCGATTAATTGATTTGTACTTGTGTGCCAGTGCCACTGAGCTTCCTTTAAAATGTCTTATTTGACAATAGGACTTTATGAAAGGAGGCTTGTTTTGCACTGTTGAATATTGGGATGTAAAGTCTTCGAATATGTTCAGCATTTTAGGGGCGTCAGCGGGGTTTGCTTTGACTTTCTCTCTTTGTTCTTCTTGTATTTCTTTTAGACGAGGTATTATTTTGTCATCTTCACTAATCTTTTTTTCTTCATCTAACTCTATGCAAGCATAGAGTTTATCGCTTTCGGTTGTTGGTCCAAATAGATAGATAGAATCGAAGAAGCCATTCCAAAACTTAGGAGATAAAAGCATGAATATTAATAGATTTGTTTTTCCCGAACCAGGCTTCCCTATGATTATTGTTGTGGATGGAAACCCTGGGAATAGTTTATTTCGCATTCGCTCCGGTACTTCACTAATATACTCAGGGTCTTGGATTTCGACTCTATGAATTTTCAGATCAAATTTGCAGTCTACTTTTTTTGTTTCCATTGAGCCTTCAGATGGAGTTAGCTCCTCGAACCATTGCGCCATGTCTCTTTCCTTCTCAGTCATCACAAAACGTTCGTCCAAACTTTGAGATCAACCTTTAAGTTTGAACCACGTAAATCGAGAGGGTGTAGATCACGGTCACAAAGGGCGAAATCGATCTCCTGTAAGTTACGAGCCTTCAAATAATTAATGTTACATAAGACTTCTTGTTTGCATTCGAAGACCTGTAGGAAGCCAAAAGGAACTGTAATTGGAATAGGTAGAAGCACGTTCGATTGATCACCGTCTTCATCCATTGAGTTTCCTGGTGCTAGATTCCTCGAAACAAGATAAACCTCTGTTAGCCCTCCGAGGGAAGGGAGAACAGAGCCAGTAGCGGTGGTTGTAACTGACAGAGGGGTAGTTCCCACCGTCCTAAACCCCATAAGGTTTATCAATGGCCCGATAATAGAAAATCCATGAGGCCCTGGATCACTTCCATTGGTAACAGTCATCGTAACTAAGAAGTTCTTCGAGTCTTGGGTTAGGGCGACAGTGTCGGGGCTGCTAGCAGGACTAGACGCTAGGAATGTATTTATAGCACCTTGAACAGCTGTCATAAACGTTGCTATGTTATACCACCCTTCTGGTATTGTTATTGTTCCTGTTTTACTATCACTTAGACGAACTATCGTTGCATAATTATTCTGATCATCCCCTGATCCAAGAACGTTGTAGAAGTTGTTTCTGAATAAAACATGTGCAACCGCAACTTTTTGAATGTTCTGTAAGTTCTGACCCATGTTGACTGTGTATGAAGCCTTGTTACTATCGGCTTGAAGGGACTTATCAGCCCCCAATTTAATCAGTCTACTCCACGTGAACCCTAGTTCTCTGCCACTCATCGCGAAGTGATTACTCTCTAACCACACATCTGCCACCGAGAAACACTTTTAGAATTCTTGTAAATTGGGTAAAAACATCAACTCTTCTTGGTTGTCCACTTTGACCACCATTTGAGGAGGTAGGGGCGGCTGCGAATGCTATCATATGACGAAGAAGTCGCGCATTGCTGACGGTTAAACCACTAAGTTGTAGAAGTTGTGATCTCTCTGCGAGAAATCCAAGCGTTCCGCATCCAACATTCGCGCTATAATTACTATTTCCGGGAACAAGAGCAGTTCCTGTACTCCAGGTGACACCATAACATCCAGCAAAGTCATCAATGTTAATAGAGTTATTCTCTAAAGAATTGAACATTCCTCCTTTGCCAAATACGAATTGGGCATTATAAAAGAACTCTTGGAATGTTGTAATTGGCTGCTGAGGGAAAAATAGACTTCCTAGTGAAGCCTGATAAGATGTTACTGTAGTATTTCCATACCAATCTGTTCCTGGATCTGCAAGTGCCGATCCTTGTCCTGGGTAAAGTTCAGGGGTGACGCGATTTAGGAGAGGTTCGGATGCCATAGAGTTCTGATAAGGATTGGTTAGAGCAGCACTATCACGAATGACTGCAAAACTTCGTGTTATTCTGGATCTCGCTTGACTGACTTGTGCTTCCACTCTAGAAGAAGGAGCAGAGGTCTGAACCCAATCCCACGTATCAAATAAGTAGCTCAATCCCTCCCCTGATGCAGAAAGTTCATTCAGTCGTTTAAGCACACTATCGTTAAACTGGAAGCAGTCTAACTCAAAATAGATATTGCTAATAACAAAATTCGCTTGCAGATTAGGAGCAGTAACAGCGGGAGGCGTTGTTCCAGTAAGTGTATCCTGCACCCATATCGGTTCTGCAAGCCCTTTTAATCTCATGTCAAACCGAGCACCAGCAATGGCCTGCGCTGGGATCAAAGTATTCATATAGGGATCGAAGAATCCGAGAAGCTGTGAGATCGGAACGTAGAATGTTCTGTATGTTGTTCCCTTTTTGTTATCAGGAAAAGCTGGTCCAGTTTGCGTTTGGCCGGCGGGTCCATTTGGAACATAGAGATCAACTAAGCCAGCCTGCAATGCACTTGAAACCCCAGTTACTGTCACAACTGGAGATGTTGTAATACCGTAGGAGTTTATCAATGGTAGTGGCAATCGGGGCGTCGCTTGCTTTATCACTCCACTGGCAACCCCTGGAGGACCCAATGCCCACCCCTGCATTGTTTGCGTTTTAATGTATGATTCTGGCAATGTATTTCTTAACACATGGGCATTTTGTAACCCCTTGTTTTGCTCGCGGTTGATCTCAGTTCCACTTGCACTGGTAAGAACACATTCATCGACAATTTGAAGGATGTTTCCATTTGGACTAAGGAATGCTCCCGCACTACTGCTCATCTGTTGCGCGCTTGAGTCTGAAGTCGGCCAGGTAAGTGCCGCTGAATTGAATCCACACTGAATCACAAGATAGCTCGTTTTCGGAGCGACATAAAATTCACCTGTATTAAAAATGCATGTCATGGTATCATTACCAGCAGAACTGTATGTTGTCTTTTGGAATGGCTGACGAACATATTTTCTTTGAGTTACGAGGGAAAGGGTTGGTGGGATTGTGTAGTAGACTTGATTTAATTTATAAAGTTCGGCTAGAGTCTCTTTTCGTCCTCCTTTCGTCCCCGCACCCCCCTTCGATTCGACCGCTGCTGCGACAACAGCGTTGTTTACGTCTGATCCGGGATCGCCACTCATCGTTGTCGACTAAATGATTAGTCAACTGTCTGTGTAATATATTGATCATGCTGCATCCCTTCTAGCCACCAGAAGTTAGAGAACCCACTTCTACCTGGTTTTGTGATATTGCTTCCATCGGTCAAGGAGAAATCCTTTAGATTCTTGTTAAATAAGGCAGCACATGGAAGATTGGCGTTATGAAACTCATCATTAACATCATCTCCTGTTTTAATTGCCCAATCAGTGGTAATGTCGGAGGTTTGAATGGTGCCTTCTGGCCAAACAGTAGGCATGAAAGGAGCCTCACTTTCTTCTCCAACTGCTCCATATTGGGTGATGTTTTGTCTGGTTTCACTAATATCCTCTGTTGCAAGCGTATTTCCCTTGTCATAAAGTCCTAGTTCAGTTTTTCGTGCAAGTTCGTTAAGTACGTTCTCTTCTGATTGTCCATTTAGCTCCCCTGAAAACCTCGCAGCTTCATTTAATAACCTCATGATGTTTAGGTAGTTGTCAGCCTCTTCATTCGAGTCCCAGTCATAGTTATTGAACGACTGCCAAGTCAGATTGGTGATTTCTTTAGATTTTGGGTTGTTGTTTAGTTTATAAACTTCATCAGCACCGCCTTCAAGCATCTCATACCTCAAAGTTGGGTCTGTGACTTCTTGTGACGGAGCCTGGGTTTGTTGAGATTGGGCTATCTTTTTGTAATCAGGAGGTAAGCCAGGAGAGCCTTGTATCGGTTGGAATCTTGACATAGTTGGCGGTCGTGCATTCGCCCCAATATCTTGAGGAGTCATAGATGGAGCAGAAGGCCCTTCCTTTTCTTGTATTACTGGATGAGTTTGGAAGGGTTTGTTTATGTCTTTCATTTCCTCGTCTGTATCCATGTCTCTGTCGTCTCCGAGACCAAAAGATGGTTCTCCTCGGAACCGATTTGGATCCTTTGAATCTCCTTCATTTTCATCGTCACCTTCGTTTCCAACCTGATTAGCGCTGTTTGAAGATTCTTGATTGTATTTGCTTTCAATATCAAATTTCCCCTTTCCCAACAAATTTTGAGCTGCTTGTTGTGACTTAACTTCTTCTTGGTTAATAAGTTTCTTCCCTGGACCCTTGGTAATGTTCTGTTCTGTTGCTTTTTTGCCTGTCGTTTCTACAACAGCGACACTATTCGCACCCGGTTGGGTTAGAACAGCCGCAGTGCTTAGGCCGTCCCTTCTAAGAGTGATGTTTTCGCCACCAGTTGACGTCTTCTGGTCTATTTGCGATTTGTTGTTTGGTTTGTTGTTGTATGGCTGAACTCGCCGCTTTGTCGTCTTCAATCCTGTAACAGTTGTTGTATACTCACGGTTGCGGTTACTTTTCTCGAGTCCTCTGTCATTTTTCACTCCCACCAAGAACCCACTTCCGATATTTGTTGGAAGCTTTTTCGATTGAACGAGAGCTTGTTCTAGGTCAGCATCTTCCATCTCTTCAAGAAGTTTTTCATCCAAATCTCCGATTCCAAATTCTCCTCTAAATCGGTTAGGATCAATTATAATCTGTTTTTCTGCTTTTTCTTCATTGTTGAACACCTCGGTTTTTCTTTCTTGGTTTGTGGTTACAAGCTGCCTGCTCGTCTTTGCGACTGTTTTTTCGTTGTTTCCTTTTCCCTTTGTCTCTTGCAGTCCAAACTCGTTTGAGTAGTGAACTCTTCTCTGTTGGTTAGTCGTGACCAACTGACTGCTGGTCATTGCCACGTCTCGTTCTCCGTTTTCCTCACCTCCTGATTTAGTTACTAGTTGACCAGAAGGGGTTGAGTCTTTGTCGGATTGCATTGGCTGAGAATTGTTAGGAGGAGCTCTTTCAACAACCATTTGCCCCGAGTCAGGGACCGATGATATAGCAGGTGCGGCATTGGCCAGATTCGGAGTTTTGGTTGCCCAGGGTCCAAGCTGGGGGTTGATTTGATTAGAGGGCACGAGGGTACTCACTGTATTTGGATGTTGAACAAGCGCCTTCTTTAAATCTTCGCCAGTTTGTTCTTCGCCAGTTTGTTCTTTCGGACCTTCTATCTGCATCCTCTGGTTGACAACTGAATTTTCAGGAGCGCTTCGCTTGAAAATTTTATCGATTTCTTCGTCCATTCTTTTGTTCGCCATTTGATTTTCAAGCAGAAGACTAGAGAAGTTTTCGCTAGAGGTTGCTGCTATTATTCTTGATCTCGCTCTTTTGGCAATTGCCGATTCCGCTGCTTTCCTCTTTCTGTTTTGTTCTGTTCCCCTCATTACGACGTCAGGGACTCTAACAAGGAGTGCCTTGTCTAGATCTGTCTCCTTGATTCTCCCTTTTTCGTCGTTCAATTTATTCCATTTATTGATTACTGTTTGCATTGCAGCCATTGGACCGATTCGATCAACGTTATTTAACAGCTCTTCTTTTATTCGTTCTTTGTATTCGCCAAACATAGGACTGAAGTTATCAACCACATTCCGATAAGCTGCTGGTATCCAGCTGAGTTGTGCTCCTATTTTCTTGTCGTTAAACAGTGCCTCAAACTTAACTGGGTAATCATAATTACTTCCTACGCTGTTGGCCTCTTTCCAGTCTTCCAGAGCATCCTGCCATATTTGCATCCCCTGTACGACTTTTTCTCGAATACTTTTCGCATGTTTTCTCGAATACACCAGCTGCGTTCCTTTATTTCGTTTACTCTGCTTCGGTTGCTTGGGTTCCGGTACCAATGCACCCTTTGTAGATGTTGACTCATTAGTGGGAGGATATTGCAATGCATCCGAGAGATCCCGCTCTTCGCTCATTTCTGATCAAATAAATGGATGAAATTGTAACTCAGAGGGTGCTCAAAAGTCAAACTCACGACGTTCCAGTTCCAATACAATCATCCGTGGAAATAGCTGATGATCACAAAATCAATGAGTGGGTTCTTAATCACCTTCCGTTGACTGAAGAGCAGAAACGAGGTTTACTTCTTTCTGTAATTCGGGAAAAGAAAAGCAAATGTCAGTCACAAACTCCTCTTACCAGAGAGCAACGGAAGAAGGAGCTTTATCGAGCCAAGAGAACCGTTCGTCAAGGAATTAAACAAAGAGTTCCAGTCTTTGTCGATGAAAGAGGATTTTATGGAACCAGAGATTTCAAGCAGTCAAGTGAGGAAAGAGAATCAAAAGAATCGAACATATGCTCCAATAGTGAAAGCAGCTCCTCGCAACAGTCGTCCCTCTCCTTATCCCTATCTTCCAAGTCGGATACATCGGGATCTTCTGATAGAGAAGAATAATCCGCAACATATCCTTCCAGTTTTACTTGACAATTACGATTCTGAAATAAAGGATTTTAGCGGAGACAATCTATCTTTATTTAGTGAGGACAACTTCAATCAACACAAGAATGATGTACTATACCAGACAGGATTATATAATTATCAACATCAAAGACACAAATACGGAGGGAATGAACCCACTCCAGTGAATGAAACAGACAGAAGTCAATACACACAGTCAGCAGCACCCAACACAGCAATAACCCCTTCTCCCCTTTCTGGATTATCGGCAACCGAACGAGAGGAAATAAAAAAGGAAATGGAAAAGGCTGGACTAAATGAGGAAGATATTGCACCAGATATAAAGAGAGAAGAGAAGAAAGAGGAAAAAGCTAATAGTAGTTTCCTGGAGACAGATGCAGATCTACCGTCTCTTTCAAATATAATAAATCCTCTTGTTAACGATGAGTTCAAGAAAATAAAAGGAAAAGTAGAAGATGAAGTAAAGAAGAGCACTGGATATCAATTCTTAAAGAGTGAAGGAGAAAAGCTGAAAGAGGTTACAGATACAATTCTCGATGCCAGTGAAACACTAGCAGAGAATGGAGTCGAAACAATAACCAAAGGCGCATCGAATGCCATATTCGATGCTGGTAAAGTTTTATTTCCGAATGAAACAAAAAGATTCCAACAGGAAGATCTCCCAAAGATTCGCAAATCAGAAGAAATGGAATCGAAAGAGAAGATAAGACAGTCAATAATCGAAAGGATAAACAAAGCGAATAAGACAGAGAAAGCAAGGAAAGAAGTGAATGAACGAATAAATAACATGAACAAGACCTCAAACGATGCGATGCACAGGAAATCTGCAAACAGAATAAAGGAGTCGCAACAGTACTCATTGAATCCATTTTCCGAAAACTTCTATCTCTGGCATTAAATGAGTTCTTATCAGGAGTTCAATTCTTTCAAAACAAGAGTCCCAGGATCTAAAAAGGAAACAGACGATGATTACGACCCCTATGATGAGGGATGGGGGAATTCATTTTATAAAGAAGAAAGAGCCCCTGTTCCAGGGAAAGATCATCTACTTGATCAAGTTATTGGGGATCGGACAGCAAGAGACTTAAAGGTGGAGTCAATGAACCCTCAACACATACTCATGCCAACCAGTGTCGATCTCGCAAATCAGATCAAAGACTTTACAACCGATAATCTGTCCTTATTCCTGGCTTCGAATTTCGACTTACACGATAACGTTAACAAATATGAAGAGGCCTTAGCAAATTTTATGGAGGAAGATTCAAAATACAAAACTCCGCTGGGATCGTATTATCCAGAATATCAGAACAAACAAGCACAAACACAACAAGCAAAAGAAGACTCAGTAAAATACAATGAGAATGTATTTACACAACCAAACAACGAGCAATTAGCTCGATGATTGTAATTAATAAATCACAATTCTGATGTCGGAAGCTCCTCCATTTCCTTTTCTTTCATTGATTGATCTTCTTTTTCTTTTTTTTGCGCTTCATTTTCCGTTTGTTTTCTCTTTCTTTTTTTTGCTGGTGTTTCAGTCGATTCCTTTTCTCCTTCTGTCTTTTTTCTGAGTTCTTCTTTCGCCTTTTTTTCTGCCTCTTTCTTTTCTTTTTCGGCCTCCTTTTTCTTCCGAGCCTTTTCTTCGCGTTCTTTTGCCTTCTCTTGCCTTTCTCTGATCTCCTGCACAGTTGTGTCCAAGAGGGGAGGAAAGTTGTCTTCTGTGAATAAGTCGCCGGAGCCAATCACATAACACAGGGACTGTTGAGGACGTTTCACATAGAGAATAGGATGTCGCCATTTCTCTGACTGCCACCGCAGTACAGGACGTGGTTCACCCGTAAGGAACTCCGATGCTGCTCGTCTTCTAAGCTTGAATCCCTTTTGTTTTACAAGATATTGAAGCTCCGGGGTGTTGGAGATAAACTTCATTGCTGACTCCGTTTTCCCCCACTCGATAAGATCAAATTCAATGGAGACAACTGACATTTCGAATAATGATCTTTATTTTATATTTTTCTCACTTTCTTACATTTTCTGTAAAATCTGAGAACGAGGTCAACTTATGGGAAATGTTAGTTTTAGGGTAAAAATGGGGTCTCTTTTACCAGGTTCCACGTCGTCCTCTTCGTCCCAATCAATAACCCATTGATTGTAGTGAAGAGATGTATTTAGGGCCGAGTGATCGAGAATATACTTTATCACTGTTGGCGTAGGACGATCAAACTTAAATATTTTCATTACATATGCTGTGTACAACACTCTTAGCTTGTGAGGCTTTAGAGTTGATAGAGTTTTATCTTCTGATAAGAACTTTACGTGCTTCTTGCTATATTTCAGATTCAATAGCCTCGAGTTTTTTTTCTCCGTTTTTGTAAGAGCTAGTGCATGGCATGAATTTCTGAACCTGTCCATGGCAATCTTAAACTCTGAAAATTTACATAAGAGAGGATAGTGTTTTTCTGTTGCGTTTAATGTTTTTTTCTTAAATCTCTCCACATATTTATAGCTATATTCATTATCCCCCGGGTAAAAATTACTATGATAGAGAGAACACGTTCTTCTCCCAGAAACAAACAAGAGGCCTATAAATAAGTCTCCAGGTTCTGTTGATCGTAGCTTGGAAGTGAGATATTGAAACATCATATAAGGTTGCCTGACTGTAAGCTCTTTGAAAGTGCGAGGCTGTTTTGTTTCCTTTTCATGATATTTTAGAGAGTGCCATGGAATGATAGAGTCATAGGGATTGGGAACATCGGAGATGTCATTGTTCTTTAATGATTTGTGAATCGATATTAGTTGATGCCTTTGAAGTCGATGAACGGGTTTCAGATCCCCCAATACTTCTCTGACAATGTGATCATTACTCTCCAAGAAATCTATAAAGGAATTATTCGGTGTTCCTGATTTCGTTAATATCATTCGTTTCAAATACGACATGTATACTATTCTCGTACTTTTCTTTAAATTCCTGCCATCGAATGCTGATGAAATAGACGATCGAATTTGACTGAGTTCTTCCAGGGACGCAATTCTGGATGCTAATGATTGTAGCCACTTGGGAGGAGCTATTTCTGCACACAATGAGTCGCTCATATGCTAATCTACACTCCGTGTCGCCTCATTATAATGATACAAAACTGGGAGAAGTCAATGGCATACCCTACCATCAGCAACATCCGCGTTTAACTATCAATATCACAGAAGAGATCGAGAATGCTAAAAGGAGGTCATCATATGTGCCTCCAGGGCGTACTGGAGTTGCGTCTACTCCATTCAACCCCTCCGGAATACCTTGGGATATTAGTTTTGTGACAAACAGAATCCTATATTCCAATACACCTATATTTCTCGAGTACCTGGCTCTATCAATCGAAGAAAAAATTCAGATTAAGAAGAGTATCTACCAATCTCTCTATCCCTGGTTTGTCCTATACAAGAATGACAACAGTAATTGGAATGGACCCCATGTAGCAGACATTATTTGCAGCACAATTTGTGTATTCACCAATTGCAAAAACGAAGCCTTCTTTGGGTGTTTATGTGACATGCATCTGAGTATGAAATACGGATTGAGAGTCGGGCCGATGAATGGGGCACCAAGAAGAAACGGGGAGCCACCGGACACAAGAAAGGAGAATGGTTTATTTGCAACAAGAGATATAAAGAAAGGGGTAGTCATTGGATTGTATACAGGCAAATACAAAAGGAACAAAAACGAGTATTTTTCAGAGTTAGAAAGAAAGTTTCCAGCAAATGGAGTGCACATGTCAACCCGAGACATAGATTTTACTTACGCCCTCGAAGCCCTCAGAGAAGATGAGAACGATCCCTCGCTTACTTTTAACTTCATAGATTCTTGGTGTTCTTCCTTTAACGTTGTTCGATACATCAACGAGGCAAACAACAAACAAGAGTTAAACTGTACATTTAATCCTATGGCATGGATTCCTCTTGCTGGCGGTAGGATACAGGCTGTCTCTGTGGTTACTCTACGCGACATTAAACAAGGGGAACAAATGTTTATTAAATATAGACACAATTACAGGGGAACGACCAGTTCGACAAAGAACCAACAAACTGGCCAAAATACAAAATCTACCTCAAGCTCAGACAATAAAATTACAAATCCGATGGCCAATCCTAGTCCTCCATCAGATACTTCAGACGACTTCTCTCCTCGTCAAATATCATTTCTTCTTTTTGCGAAAGTAGCCTTAGAGAAACTACTTGCCAGTGATCTAAACTTCAAAAACAGAAAGGGGGTCGAATCTAGCCTTTCGCGGAGCAAAACAAACCTTCTTATCGATGCCCAGAAAGATCAAACGCATCATGGAACGAAGGCAGTAAATCATGCTTATTTTAAAGAGTCATGGAAAAAATTACAAGCGAAAGCAGATGTCATGCCTTCAGTAGCCGCCGACATGAAAGTCAGACAGTATAGATCGCGCTATGAAAACATGTTGGCAATGACGAATTATAATCTGAGAAACGTCTCGCTTGAAGACAAAAGAGCCAATAGCCCATTTTACAACTATCCACCAATTCCTTCAAACAGACTTGTTCCCAGAGTCCCCGTGCAGAAACGGGCAGGGATTGTGATCGGGCCCGCTTCCTCATCCTCATCCTCATCCTCATCCTCATCCTCATCCTCATCTTCTTCATCTTCTTCATCATCTTCATCTTCATCATCTTCATCTAGTTCAACACGATTTACTACCGGCGTAAAACACGTCCCTGGTGCATTGGTGCCAGCAAAACGTAAAAGGGTTGCACCGGCGCCAGCACCGACAAAACTTGTCAGGAAACCATCAGCTGCAACGAGGCGACCTGCTCAGCCCATCCAACCTGCTCAGCCCATCCAACCTGCTCAGCCCACCCAACCTGCTCAGCCCACCCAACCTGCTCAATCTACCCAGCCAGCACAACCACCATCCGAATGGGGAGTAGCAGATGATCAGGATCAAGGAGGCAACGACAATGGTGGAGGGGATGGAGGTTCAGACACAGAAGTTGAAAACTCTGATGTAGAAGTCGAAGAAATAAAAATATCAAGAGGGAGGAGAATTATTGTAGACATAACCCGGGCATGGAACGAGTATAGACAATCTATTGATACCCGGTTTGGTGATCTTTCCAAAAAACTCACAGACTGTTGCAAGAATCTTCAGGAGGAAAGTAAAACGCTAGTGATAAAGGGTGATCAGATACAGATGGCTATGCAGGCCCTAGAACAGGACATCAAAAAATGTTGTTGGGAAGTAGAAGACTCCTTATCTCAGCACAAAATCCATTCGGGAGAGAGATTTAAGAGGGTAGCAGCATTACTCAAAAAATACAATGCCTACTCTACTGAAATGGAGAATAATATCAAAGCTCTTGCTTCATCTACGTAATTTCTTTATTTAAAGGAATTGTACAATAGGGACATTTCTTTGGTCTGTATTCTAATAAAACAGTGTCTTTTTGTAGAAGAGATTGTAGAATCTGATCGTTAGCAGCTATTCTCCATCCCCTAAAACCAGTTATATAATTTCTTTTGTTTTTCAGGGGAAACGGAGAATCTGCTCGAAAGCACATCTTTGTGATTGCAGCAGAAAGAGAGTGAAAGGTGAGAGAGAGAGGGAGATTAATTTTTTGAACATAGTCATTATAAAGTTCTTCGCATGACTTCTTCAGATCAACTTGTTTTTGGTCTTCATAAATAACAAGCGTACAAGAATATCTAATATTTTGCTGAAACAAAGTTTTTGCCTTGTGATTCAACCATTCAAATCTGACCAATAGGGCATAGAGTCTGGTTGTGGGTTTGTTCTTGCATTTGATGGTAGCATAAACAATAACTGGTAGCTGTAACTCGTGGACCGTAACTAATGGATTAATTTTAAGCCAAGTCGCCAAAACTCGTAGTTCATCACGTTCTTTTTTAAAAGCCTCCAGTCTTGTTTGATAATGATTATACCATTCCATAAGGTCGGATTTGTCTGGATTTTCAGGAAGGAAGGCAGTGGTTGGTATCGTAATCTCCTCTTTCAAGAAGTTATCACAAAGATGACATGAAGTGCCTTCCATTGTTCCTTTTGAAAATGAAATAATGATCCTTTCGTTACTTGCTCAAACCACTGGAGGAAGGCACGCGCCCTCGCGAGCGACATGAACGGCAACGGGTACTCTTCTTATGGGTGTACTGGCATGGATTTTAATGGGTACCCTCCGGGAGGCGGACCGCAATCCGGTCCTTTTATAGGAGATCAATTTCTCGCGAACGATAAATCCCAGACCCAGCCCGGGTTTGGGTTTGTCAACAACCCAACGGCTGGCCTGTACTACGATTCAAACAACAGTTCATTAAAACTCGTTCAAGACAATAAAGTTCTTTTATCCGCGAATGAAGACGGAGTTACAACACCACAACAGTTCATCGCGGGGGATGTCTCAGAAGGGAAACCTGGGTTTGGGTTTAGCTCAAACAGTTCCGCTGGGTTGTACTATGATTCAAACGACGAAAGCCTCAACTTCGTAAAGGATGAAGAGGTCTTGCTATCTACAGACGAACTTGGAACAAAATCTCGATCCTTTACAGTTACTACTCACGACGGGAAAACTGAACTAATAAACCTGGGAGTTGTGAATGACATCGGAACGACTCCTGAGTTTGGCCGATGTGACTTCATGGATTACAAAACCAACGACAATTACTTCAAGCCCAACAGCGGATCAGTCCCAACAGTGTTACATTGGGACACAGATACAGGGACAGAAATTGGATCCCTCACGTGGACCCCATCAAAACGCCAAAGGATTCAATCAGGAACAGCAGCATACGACGTTGATCTTAGCAACGTCACTAATACCACCTACTCTGGTTACAATCAATATACATGGAAAGTACCGGCAATTAGTAACCCAGCTGATTCAAACGCACCAGTGCAATTTGATAGCCCTGCTAGCTTGTCGCAATCAAATGTTAGGTCATACTATGACCCTTTCAGCTACAATCCAAACTGGAATCCTTATAGTTCGCTTGTCGTACAAAACTCTGTAAACGTTAAAACCTTTACTCCGGATACTACATCGCCACAGGTTATTGACCCAACAGGTCTAGATAGAATCCTAAACGACGCTTCAACTGTGACACCTCAGTCAGATGTTATGGTCTACCATACTCTTGGTTACGAAGTTAGGGTTTTAGAAAACTTTAAATCATATGGAATTGGAATAACCGATCAATATGATTTTAAAATAGCTGGTATTATCATTGGAGTGTTCGGATCTGATGGAACTCTACTGGGACAAACGATCGTCACCGACGCGACACCTAGTTACCAAACCTCTGGGGGGGTCTATTGGAAGTATGTTGCTTGGGACACTCCTTTATATTTTAAACCAGGAGATCTGATAAGAGTATGTGGATCAATCCCAACAGATAGTTATATCTACAATGGCATAACGGTGGCGCATGCAGGGACTGTTTTCAATGTAACTAATACAATCGTATTTTCAGATTCGGCGGCAGGGAGCACCGAAACCTTACTTTTCCCTAACAATACATCAGGGTCTTCAGGATGGGCATATGGTCCCTCCGTGAACTTGTTTGGAAATATACTTCAAGACTGGGTGGATACTTCAGTTGGTCTAGGACACTCAACCTATACTTCTAACCGAAGAATTACAGTAACGGGAGATATAAAATCAACTCGGAATCTAACATGCGCCTATCCGTGTATTAATGACTCAACAACATACAGTTCTGCTGTGTCGGGATTAGCAGCATCAACGGTAGCCCTAATACCCAACAACAACCCTGTTGTTGCAATGTTTCCTTTAATATCAAATAATCAAATCGTATATGATGACACCAAAGGGACTTTCACCGTAAAATTTGCGGGCTGGTATGTGATTGGTGCTATCGTAAACTGGGCCTGGTCTGGTGGAAATGGAAGCAGATGGGTATGGGCAACAATCAACGGAGCGACATTTACAGATCCTAAATACGCCAGCATGAAACAAGCACCTGCAATTGGGTTTGGTAGTACACCTGGGGATGTATCAAATCCGTCTGATTTTGTTTACTTAGCGGCAGGAGATGTCGTTAGATGGTGGCTTTATCAAAACGACGGAATGGATATCAATGTTTTCAGTGATACTACTTCTTTTACTAGATTTAAAATAAATCTCGTATGGCAAGACTTTTCTGCCATGTAAATCCATTTCTCCAATGTCAAACAAAGAAGAAGTGATAAAACCAAGAACAATATCAGTTTGTTCGTTATGCGCTCTTTGCAATGCGCGTCTTCAACCAAACAGGCGTTTTCTTTATTGTACATCTTGTATGTTATGGCATTGCGACAAATGTGGGAGCATTAAGTGTTTTCCAAAGCAAGCTAACTACAAAGACTTACCGGGAATCGAAAAAAAGAAAAGAAACAAGTGTTTCTGAGGAATCAACTCAAATAAAGCAACTTCGTTCATGTGACATAAATCCCTTCGTATCCGATTATACGAAAATGGCTATGTCACTTTTCGATGGCGTGGTTCAAGAATATCATCTCTCCCGAGTCGAAATTTCAACAGGAACACTTCAGTCCCAGTGATTTAAACAATATTTCCCAATTAATCGACATAACCAATCCTACAGAAACAAACGGCAAACACTGGCTTACTGTCAAGGACGGGACCTTACAAGGCCGCTGTCTATTCTTTGAACTTAAAGTCTTTTCTGATGGCAGTAGGGATGGTAACTCTCTTACAATCGATCTGGACGACAAGAAAAATTCCTTGTGCAAAGACTTCTTGGAATCAATCTCCGACCCACTAAAAGAAGCTTTGAGAAAGATTTACAAAGACAAGGCTATCAAGATCAAGGAGTCTGGAACTCGAAAGTACGGAGGGAACCTATGGTCTGTTTACCCTAATTCCTCGACTGAACAATCTGTATACAACTCGATTAAAAAGGAAGAAGAAGATGGTCCTATTACGAAATCTCAACTGGAAAGCGGCGGCGTCTTCGATGTGGTGCTGGTTTTATCTCATGTGTTACTACGAGGAGAGGACCATCAAGCAAAGAAAAAGAAAACTTCGTCAAGAACAAGCAGTGCGTTCGGCCAAACTAGTGAAACATGGGATCCGGTCTTTTATCTTGCCGCTATGCGTTACCACACAGGAGAAGGTGATACTCAAGGGCCCCGCTCTCGAAAAGTCAAATTTGGAACAACAGCAGGCACGGTTATCGCGGCAGAGAAAGAAAGATAAGACGTGTATCTCCCTGAGTCAGAAATGAATCAAATAATATATATAATATAAGGTAGTAAAATATATGTATGTATGTATGTGTACAAAGACCTCAATAAAGACATTTTTTTATTACATTCTTTTGTGTCGTTTTCGTTTGTTTTTGTTTTCTGTTTCGACATTTACGAGCATGTCATTTTCCATGCAATCAATCACAGCATCATTGCAATTACCACAAGCGCATAATTTCCACGTAGTCCAACCAGCTTCCTCCTCTCCAAGGGCAAAGTAAATGTCATTGATAGATTCATAGAGACGACGAAATTTCGAGCACACGAATTCTTTTATTTTCCATCGTTTATCGGCAAAGATCAATCGTGAAACTCTCCAATAAGATAGGAAGTCAGATGCCTCGTAACGCTTGTGTTTGTTGACCAAGGCTTCGAGCGGTTGAGGAACACAACGAGAGCAGATTTCTTTGTGAGATTGGGTTCCACTTTCACGCCACCGTATAAACCTCCATATATTTACTTTCAATGAGCTTTTCGTGTGAAATTTCCGATCAGCTTCTTTGAAAGATGAAAAATAATTGTTGTAATCCCAAGGCCAATTTCGACTGGAAGATTTGAACCACTTTGGTATGTTGGCCATAGGGCATAAAACATATTGCAAATACGTAGGCATGAAACCAGTCGATAGGCAAGAAGCAAGGAAGGTATGTTTAGAACAGAATAAGCCTTGATCAGCATGAAAGGCCATTGCACAATTGATATCAGGAATCCATTCGAGTTCTTGATTAATTTCCAGTTCAGTTGCAATGAAGTCACTCTTGATCCATATAGGCATTCCAGCATTTGACGCGACCTTAAATCCCCTGAGAGATAGTTTAGCAAGTAGATTCAGATTGTCTGTAAGCCAAGGAAGTGTTGCAGCATGTTCAGTAAGACCATGACCCCAATGAGTAACTTTTAGAATAGGCAGAGCATGATCAAATAAATTTACAATCATCTTTATAACAAATAATTGGAAACGATTCAACCGTAAGCAGCTAGGACAGATATGCCATGACTCATCTGCCTTGGTTTGAGTATATGGAAGTCCACAGCGAGCGCATAACCATACATCACCAACGAACGACCACATTAAATTCCACAATACAGAGGTTCGAAGAGGCGTGTAACGAAAAGCAGATCTGATGTCTTCCCAATACATGTTAACAACATCGCGATTTAACAATGCATAGTCATCGATCAGTGACATCGCACGAAACTTTAGATCAGTATACTTACACTCCACGCTTACAGCATGTTCGCGGACAACAGTAGCTGCTTCCTCCATGAAAGTGGAATTATGATTTAAATAACTAAGATAAGAATTGAGCCGTATAATTTCAAACCAACTGAGAAATCACTCTCAATTTCATAATTTCAACTGTTCAATTTTAACAATGGCGGAACATTGCTCATGGCTTCAAAAATGTATTAATTGCAATTCAAAATTAATGTGTCTACCTGGCTGCGCTTGTGATTACTGTGCTGCACATAGAGAATTAGTCGCAAGAGAAAGCAAACGGTTTTCATTTTACGTACAGTTCGAATATTCTCAAAATTCCCTTAACAGATGGGTTACTCTTTACTATCCTCCACTCCCATGCATTGAATGTGGAGACGTTGCAGAGAAGCGAATATACATCCCGCTCTTTTCACATTCGTACTATCAGAAGAGGTTGTCTGTGTCAGTGTGCAAAAAGTGTGTTATGAGTGGAGATACTATTCCAATGGCTTTAAAATTCGCTGAAGTTGTAAAAAAAAGTAATAAATGAATTTGTGACTTTAAATAAAGGGGGGGGGGAAATTATGAAGGGGGGGGGGGGGGGTCCCCTTAAATTTTTTTTTTTTTCTAGGGCCCACTTTTTTTTTTTTTTTTTTTTTAAAAATATTT
>Ga0105239_10003048_pt1 | contig 20831 bp, 18 predicted proteins | sample KBSC44metaG_FD_92761 | JGI IMG/M metagenome (GOLD analysis project Ga0105239, IMG submission 92761) | Corn rhizosphere microbial communities from Kellogg Biological Station, Michigan, USA - KBS C4-4 metaG | ecosystem: Host-associated > Plants > Roots > Rhizosphere > Soil | place: Michigan, USA... | reverse complement strand
TACCTCGGCCAGCAGCGCGAAGTGCTGGACGAAGTAACATCGAAGCAACTGGTGGAGCAACTCACGCACCTGCCGAGCCAGATGGAAGACATCCTACGCCACGACCACATTTATGAGGACCTGGCTAAGCTGCTGTTCCGTTCTTCCGATTTCCTATATCTGGGCCGCGGCATTCATTTTCCCATCGCGCTTGAAGGCGCACTGAAGCTGAAGGAAATCTCCTATATCCATGCCGAAGGGTATCCCGCCGGCGAGATGAAACATGGACCTAACGCCCTGATCGATGAAAATCTTCCCACGGTAGTGCTGGCCACCCGCGATTTCGCCGATCCAAACAGCCACCTCCTGTATGAGAAAACGCTTTCGAATATCCAGGAAGTGAAAGCCCGCGAGGGTAAGGTGATCGCAGTCGCATGCGAAGGCGATGAGGAAGTGGTAAAGACGGCCGACCACGTGATCCCCATCGGCACGACGCACGAGTTGCTATTGCCGATTCTCGAAGTGGTGCCGCTGCAATTGCTCGCCTATCACATTGCCGTGCGCCGCGGATGCGATGTGGACCAGCCACGCAACTTGGCCAAGAGCGTCACAGTAGAGTAGTGCACCACACCCTTGAAATCCGCACACGCGGCAAGGGTTTGTATCCCTGCACGCGCGAAGTGGCGGCTTGGGTCGCTTCTACCAAGGCTGAAACAGGCCTGCTGACGCTGTTCATCCAGCACACCTCGGCGTCACTGGTGATTCAGGAGAACGCCGATCCGGACGTGGTGCTGGATCTGGCTGATTTTTTCGAACGGCTCGCTCCAGAGAAATTCGGGTACCGGCACGACACCGAGGGTCCGGATGACATGCCCGCGCACATTCGTTCCGCGCTGACTCAGACCAGCCTGTCGATTCCCGTGATCGGCGGGCGGATGGCGCTGGGGACCTGGCAGGGGATCTACGTATTCGAGCACCGGTCGGGTCCGCAGCGACGCAGCGTGGTTTTACATCTTGCTTAGCGCAAAAGAGCGCGAATCAAAGATTTGCGTAAACCGCCCGCTCGAAGTCGCTTAATAGACCGACGGCTTCCTTATCCACGAACGGCAAAAACTGCATCATGATCACGCCGCAGATCCCGCGCGATGGATCGATCCAGTAGAACGTGTTGTACACGCCGGCCCACGCCAGGCTACCCGCGGATCGGCCACCAGGATAGGCCACGGTGTTGATCAGGAACCCCAGGCCCCATTTATCTACAGCCTCGGGATGCAGATTCACATCGCTCGAGGTGTTGGGTTGGAAGGACTTCAATCGTCCCGCGCCCAGATCCCCGATTTGATTGACGCTCATCATTTCTACCGACTTTGCGGTGAGAATCTCGTCGCGCACTCCCGACCGCCCGTAGCGCAGAATCATCTGCATGAACTTGATGTAGTCGGGCGCGGTGGACACCAGGCCTCCGCCGCCGTTGAACGCGGCCGGCTTCGGCGGGATCGCGCGCGGGACTTCCTGGAGCGGGCCGCCGTTCTGCCTCTGGGACCGGCTCACCAGGCGATCGAACTTGTCTTTCGGAAAAATGAACGTGGTGTCGTTCATCCCCAGCGGTCCAAGAATATTGCGCTGAAAATACTGTTCCAGGTTCATTCCGCTCACCGTCTCAACCAGACGTCCGGTCCAATCGGCGCTATAGCCATACTGCCAACGGGTGCCCGGCTCGAACACCAAAGGCACCAGCGGAGCGACCACGCCGGGAGGCAGAGGCACGGTGGCCTGCGTATACCTGAACATCTCTTCGGACCACACGGGATAGGCGAACCCGGACGTGTGCGTGAGCAAGTGCCGCAGCGTGATCGGTTTCGTCGCCGGACGGAGCACCGGTTTCCCAGCGGCATCGAACCCTTGGATCACGTCGAGCTTGCCAAGTTCGGGAAGGTGTTTCGCTACCGGCTCATCGAGCTTCAGCTTGCCGCGCTCTACCAGCTGCATCGCCGCGACGGAGGTGATCGCCTTGGTCATGGAAGCGATCTGGAAAATCGAATCGGGTTGGATATCGAGTCCCGAAATGGAATCGCGCTTCCCAAACGCCCCGCTATAGAGGATCTTGTCGGGCGTAGCGACCATCGCGGCAACGCAGGGAATCTTTCGGCGCTCTATGCCTTCGCGCAAAGTCCGGTCAATCGCGCCAGTGGACGTGGATATGCCAAATAGCCGCGGCGCCTGTGAACCGAGGAGGAGCATTGCTCCTATCGGAGCTCCGAACTGCCGCCGTGTGAGTTGGGTCATGACTCTACTTGAATACCACAATCGGGAATATTTTTCGGTCTCGGAAATTTCTCCCGCCCAGAAGTTCCGGACACAAACGTCATACAGATCCAGCCAGTGCATTGAGAGAACTTTTTATGGATCGAGTGTGGCCAGCCAATTGCTACGTCGGAGGGTTCCCCTCAGTAGTTGTTGAATCGTCCGATTGAAGTGAGTAAAACAAATTGCACGATCCACGCTTTAATGGCCAAGCCTTGTCTGCTGAAGAGCGGCACTCCCTGATCCTGAAGCATCTGCCGCGGGTCCGTCTGCTCGCTCGTAAAATTCACGGACGCCTGCCCGAGAACGTAAGCCTGGACGATCTGGTGTCCAACGGCATCGTGGGGCTCATTTCGGCGATCGACCGGTTCGATCCGTCGCGCCACGTCCAGCTGGGAGCGTATGCCGAGCACAAGATCCGCGGCGGAATGCTGGACAGCTTGCGGCGTCTGGATTGGGCGCCGCGCCAGATGCGCAAGCGCTCCAAACAGATTGCAGCCGCGATCGCGACCGTGGAGCAACGCCTGCACCGCGCGCCCACCGAACAGGAGATCGCCTGTGAGCTCAACATCACGGTCGATTGTTATCGCCAGTGGCAGGTGCATGCCCGCACCCTGAATCTTGGAAGGCTAGATACGGAAGAATCCGCGAATTCCGAGAAACGGGATTTGCTTGATTTCCTCTCCGGAGATCCGAGCGAGTCGCCTTCCGCCGTGCTCGAACGCAGTGAGTTGCGGCGCGCTTTGGCCGCCGCCATCTCCGGATTACCCGAGATCCACCAAACGGTGTTGAGCCTGTATTATCGTGATGAACTCAAGCCGAAAGAAATATCCAAGATCATCGGCCTGCATGAGTCAAGAATTTCACAAATCCGGTCGCGGGCCATCCTGCAACTACGGGCTTGCATGACCAAACTCTGGCCCGCAAGCGCAAGCCGTGCCGCCGGCCAAACCTAAGGCGCGACTGCGCCGCGCGAGGCTCGGGCGTCATAAATCGCTACAATCTGTACGAGGAATAGCTCATGTCTTCCAGATTATTGATCGCTAGAACCACGCTGGCTTGCATCGCGCTGTCCGGCCTACCCGCGTTTGCCCAAGTCGACATCAAGGCAGTGGTATTGAAGCATTTGAAGACGTCCCGCGATTTTACGCTGAAGGTTGCGGATCAAATGCCGGAGGCCGATTACGGTTTCAAGCTCACCCCTCCGCAGATGAGCTTTGCGGAGCAGATGACGCATCTGGCGCAGGAACAGGCTGGATTTCTGGCGGCCTTTTCTAACGATAAACCCAGTCCCGGCAATCCCGCTTCCATGAACAAGAAGGAGGTGCTGGCCTACGTGAAGCAGGCGTTTGACGCTTCGATCGACAAAGTGTCAAAACTCACTCCCGCGCAGATATCGAAGACCTATAAGAGTAATGAGGGCACCATGAGCGGATTGGAACTACTGATGTTCCTGATGGACCACACCACCCATCATCGGGCTTCGGCGGAGATGTATCTGCGCGCCAAAGGAATCACCCCGGCGGAATATCAGTTCTGATGCGCGCCTTGTAGCCTTGCCTTACTGCACAAAGCGCCGGTCGCGCTTGAGGATCGCCGGAACGTCCAGGTCGTCAAACAAGGGCTCGCTGGCGCCGTTGGCATGAGCGGCCGCGGCCATTGGGGGCTCGTCGTAGTGGGGATGCTGCGGCTCAGGCGCGATTTCCACCGGAACGGGCTCGGCATACACGGGTTCGGGCGCCGCAGCTTCCATTATGACCTCGGTACGAGGCGGCTCGGCGCGCGGCGGGTCGTTTCGGGGCGTCTCGTTGCGGAGCGTCTCGGGCATCGACACATGTTCGGTGATCACCGGCGTGGTCCGGGGACGCCGAATAATGGTCGGCAGCCCAGCGCGCTCAAAACCAGTGGCGATGACGGTGACTTTCACCTCGTCACCCATAGCTTCATTCAACACGACCCCAAAATTGATCTCGACGTCTTCATTGCCGGCGGCGTCGCGAATCAGAGTGCATGCCTTATTCACTTCGTGCAATCCAAGGCCGCGCGACCCGGTGATGTTCACCAGCACGCCACGCGCCCCGCGTACCCCGCCTTCATCCAGCAGCGGGCAGCCGATGGCTTTCTCGGCCGCGGCCGCGGCGGCGTTGGGACCGTTGGCGGTCGCGGTGCCCATCATGGCGTATCCCATGCCGACCATGATGCTGCGAATATCCGAGAAATCACGATTTACGAGGCCGGGCGTGGTGATGATATCGCTGATCCCCTGCACGGCCTGCCGCAAAACATCGTCCGCCAGGCGGAATCCGTCGAAGATGCTGGTGTCGGGTGATGCCTGGTCCAGCAGGCGGTCGTTGGGAATCGCGATCACGGTATCGGCCACGGCGCCCAGTTCGGCCAATCCCTGCTCGGCTTGCTTGCGGCGCTTGGATCCTTCGAATGCGAAGGGCTTGGTCACCACGGCAACGGTGAGCGCACCCAGTTCTTTCGCAAGCGACGCAATTACCGGTGCGGCTCCTGTGCCGGTGCCGCCGCCCAGACCGGCGGTAACGAACACCATATCGGCGCCTTCCAGAAGGTCGATGATCTTTTCAGTGTCCTCGAGGGCAGCTTGCCGGCCGACCGACGGATCGGAGCCCGCGCCCAGACCATTGGTGATCTTGGAACCGATGGCAAGCTTGCTCGGAGCGGGCGAGGAGGCCAGTGCCTGCACATCCGTATTCAGGACGCAGAACTCGACTCCCGCGAGTCCCTCCTGCAGCATGCGCGCGACGGCGTTGGAGCCGCCTCCACCTACGCCGAAGACCCGAATGCGCGTCCGAGGCGCAACCTCTTCCTGGATCACAAACTTCAATGCATCGAGTGCCATGGAATCCTCTTTCTTCACGTTCTTCTTACCCCGCGGTCCGCTCATCGCATCACCAATCCCATCAGGCCCCGGCTGCGTCCCTGCGGCGGCCGGTGCAGCTTCAGCTTCGCCGAATACATCGCCAGGCCGGCAGCCGTAGCCCACACGGGACTGCGCAGTTCTTCCGGCCACTCTCCAATCCCTTTCGCGAAGCCCAGACAAGCCGTGCAGTCGAGCTTCTTTTCCGCCATGTCCCACATTCCCGGCAGCAATGCCCCGCCGCCCGTAAGCACCACCCCTTCGAGCAGGTTACGATCCATGCCGGCGCGCTGAATTTCAGCCCGCACGAAACCGAATAACTGATCGGCCCGAGCGTCCAGTACCTCGATCAACTCGCTGCGATGTGCTTCGCGCGCCGGACGTCCCTCAGCCGACGGAATTTCGATCAGCGTCGATTCGGCAGTCAGACCCAGCATGGCGCAACCGTACTGCTGCTTGAGGATTTCGGCGTCCTCGTAGTCGACCTTGAGCATCCAGGCGATATCGCGTGTGAAGTGATCGGCCGTGACCGGAATGCTGGAAGCCAAGATCAATTTTTCGCCGTCATACACTACCAGGCCGCTGGACTCCTGGCCGATGTCGACAATTGCTACGCCGCGCGCCCGTTCTTCGGGCCCCACGCAGGCGTACGCCGCGGCCATCGGCTCGAACACCGTCTCTTCGACGGGCAAGTGCGCCAGGTGCGCCGACGCGATCAGCGCCTGATGCTCCTGGACCGAAGCAGTGACCAGGTGAACATTGGCTTCCAGGCGCGAGCACACGCCTCTGGTCGGCTTCCGGAACCCGGCGCGCCCGTCCAGGATGAAATCCTGCGGAGCGACGTGCACCACCATCCGGTCGCGTTCAAGCGCTACATCCGCGCCGAGTTCGACGGCGTATCTCAGATCGTCCTGGTCGATTTCACGGGGACGGCCGAACTCATACAAGCCGCGGCCGTGGGCGCCTTGAATGGACCGCCCTCCGATACCGAGGGTGGCCGCTTCGACTGAAACTTTCGCGCCCCTCTCGGCGTCGGCCACGGCGGCGCGGATGGATTCGGCCACGGCGTCCTGATCGGTGATGCGGCCTTTGGTCCAGCCGCTGGAAACCGCCAGCCCATAAGACAGACAACGAAGATGATCGCCCTGAAGCGCGCAGATCACGCAGCGCGTGCGCGAGCTTCCAACGTCCAGGCCCACCGCGAGTTGTGTCTTACCAGGCATGCTTACTCCACTACTGTAATGCGATCTTCCAGGCGCAAATCCAACACGGCCGCGCCGGGCAGCCGTTGCTGGATCTGCGAATAATGACTCAAGAAATTTCCATACCGGGCTTTGAAGTTTCGATCCCCAAGGAGCAACGTTAGGAAGCGCCCATCGTAAGGTTGCGACACCTTGAGATTGTCGCCATCGGATACGTCGATTTCAGAAATGTTAGCGGTCGCGTCTCCCAAGTCCGCGGTGAGGCGCAGCATACGCTGCACGCCTTCACGACGCTTAGCAACCGGATCCCCCGCCCGAACACCCGACAACACCGGCAGTTTGAACCGGTCCGTGGCCGGAGGAAGAATCACACCCTGGGCATCAATGAGCCCGAAACGGGAGGTACTCAACTGGACGAACGCGACCGGAGTCCGTTCCTGTACACGGACTATCAGCCGATTCGGCCAGACGCGCGCTACCGATGCTTCCCGGACCCAAGCCACTTCGCGGATCGCGTCACGGCGCTCAGCCAATGGAATCAGATAGACGCTGACACCCTCATCGTCGGCGAAAATCTTTTCAATCGCCGGGCGAGAGATGTGCGCCGCTCCGGATATCTGCAGCGAGGAATCGTCGCCGGGCCCGCCCAGCGCGAAGCGCGGATCCATAATAAGGAACTGTTCGATCAGGTGTAGCGCGAAGAGAATCGCACTCAATACGACCGCCACGGTCACGACAAGTGCGATCAGCCGCGGCGCTGAAACCCGCAGCTTGCGGGCGGAGTTGGTGGCAGTCTTCTTGGGCGCTGGCCGTTCGTCTTCCTCGAGACCCGGCAACACACCCGTTCCATCGTAAGATCTGCGTGCCACGCTAACGCCTGCTCCTTAGTCTTTCCACGATGACGTTGCCGGCTTGCGAAACATTGCCCGCGCCCAGCGTGACGATCGCATCGCCCGATTCGGCGGCTTTGAGGACGGACTCAATGCCCGCCTCCATGCTTCCGGAGTACACAGCGCCGCGGTGGCCGAAAGTCTGCAATCGCTCAGCCAAGACTTGCGAACTAACGCCCTCGATAGGAAGCTCCGACGCCGCGTAAATGTCGACCAGATGCACTGAATCGGCCTGGTGAAACGCGCGCGCGAAATCGTCCATCAGAGCCTGCGTCCGTGTATAGCGATGCGGCTGGAACAGAACATGAATCCGCCGGTAGCGGCAGGCGCGAGCGGCCGCCAGAGTTGCGCGGATCTCGGTAGGATGATGACCATAATCGTCGATCACGGTGACGCCAGCGTCTGCGCCGCGCACTTGAAACCGGCGATCGACGCCGCTGAACCCGGCCAAAGCCTCCCGGATAGTCTCGATCGGGATCTCCAGTTCGAGCGCGATCGCAACGGCGGCGGTCGCATTACTCACGTTATGCGCCCCAGGCACATTCAAGCGGAAACATCCAAGGTCTCGGTCTCGATGGACCAGGTGGAATTCGCTGGCCATATGGCCGGTGGAGCAAGAGGTAATGCGCAGATCCGCCTGAGCGCTGGCGCCGTAGGTAACCACGCGGCGATTGATTCGCGGGAGAATCCATTGGACGTTTTCGTCGTCCAGGCACAGGACCGCCGCGCCGTAGAAAGGAACCCGGTTCACGAACTCCACGAACGCCCGGCAGATTTCATCCAGGTCTTTGTAGTGGTCCAGGTGCTCGCGATCGATATTGGTGACGACAGCCAGAATCGGGGCAAGCTTCAGAAAGGACCCGTCGCTCTCATCGCTTTCGACCACCAGATAATCGCCGACACCGACGCGCGCATTCGATCCACGCAGCACGGCTGCGCGTCCACCGACCATTACGGTCGGATCGAGACCGGCATGGATCAGAACGGCCGCGACCATCGATGTCGTCGTGGTTTTTCCATGGCTTCCGGCGATGGCGATGCCAAACTTCAGACGCATCAGCTCGGCTAGCAACTCACCGCGCGGAATCACGGGTAGTCCCAGGCGGCGGGCTTCCACGACTTCCGGATTGTCGGGACGAACCGCGGAGCTTACGACGACAGCATTGGCGCCAGCCACATTCGCCGCGTCGTGGCCTTCATGAATCACGGCTCCGAGCACACCCAGGCGTTCGGTAATCGGGGAAAGCTTTGCGTCCGACCCGCTGACGCGATAGCCCAGTTCGAGGAGAACCTCGGCCAATCCGCTCATGCCGATTCCACCGATACCGATGAAGTGGACAGGCTGAGGCTTGAAAAACATTTTACTAACGTATTGTTTCGGCTTTTAGGCGCGGTGTCAACACGACTTTTTTACCGAAACGACTCCAACACTTCTGCCGCTCGTCGGGCGGCGTCGGGCTTCGAGAAACTTCGCGCGGCTTGACCCATTTGCTTGAGCAGATCCGGGGTCTGAGACAAGCGCAGCACTTCGTCCATCAAGCGTTGTCCATTGAACTCCGCATCCAGGACCATACGCGCGGCGCCGATCCGCTCCATAGCCTCGGCGTTGCGTAATTGATGCTGATCGGCGGCAGTCGGCAGCGGAACCAAGATCGAGGGCTTGCCCGCGGCGGCCAGTTCGCTCACCGTGCTCATACCCGCTCGGCTGACGATTACATCTGCGGACGCAAACGCCGCTGGCATGTCGGTCAGGAACGCCGCGATCTCGCCCTCGATTCCGGATGCCCGGAACCCCGGAGCGAGTTGTTCGTAGGCACTGGGACCGGTTTGATGGATCAGTCGAACTGCGCCTTTCTCCCCCATTTTCGGCCAAAGCCGCCAACTGTCCTGCGCGGCACGATTCAGCGTCCGCGAGCCCTGACTGCCGCCCGTGATCAGGATCGTCAGCTTGTCGCCACGCGGCTTGGGCGGGATCGCGAAGAATTCCTCGCGCACTGGCATCCCGGTCACTTCGGTAACTCCGGCTGGGAACCACTTGGCCGTTTCGGGGAAACTCACCAGCGCGCGCGCGACAAAACGCGCCAGCTTGCGATGCGTAAATCCGGGAATGGCGTTCGGCTCCATGACGACTACGGGCAGGCGTTTCCAAAGAGCGGCCAGCAGGACTGGACCGGCCACAAATCCTCCCATAGAGAAGACCGCCGCGGGACGATCGCGATCGAGCATGCGGGAAGCCGTCCACACGCTGAAGGGCAGTTCCGCCAAGGTGACCAGAGTCTTCCGCAGTCCGACGCGGTTCAACCCGCCGATTTCGATCCATTCGATCGGAAAACCCTCTGCCGGGACGAGTTTCGCTTCCAGACCGCGCCGTGTACCGATGAAACGCACCGCATGCCCGTGAGCGCATAGCTCGCGCGCCACGGCTAGAGCCGGCATCACGTGGCCGCCCGTACCTCCGCCCGCCATTACGAAGGACGCCGGCTTGGAAGCGGAGTTCATCCTTCATGTTCGCTTACGCTCAACAACATTCCTAGGCAAGTCAGCGTGCTCAGGAGGGAGCTTCCGCCCAGGCTGATCATCGGCAAAGGGAATCCTTTGGTCGGTCCCATGTCCAGGACCACGCTGATGTTCATGAAAGCCTGGACCACGATCGCGACCGTGACGCCCAGCGCAAGATATTTCCCGAAATCGTCACGCGCCAGAACGAACAAGCGCGCACCGCGCCACAGGATCACGATGAATCCCGAGAGCACCGCGGTGGTCCCCCACAGGCCCAGTTCCTCGCCGATGGTCGCGTAGATGAAGTCGCTATCGGGTTCCGGCAAAAACATCAGCTTCTGTTTCCCCTGCGTCAGGCCGACACCCAAAACGCCGCCGGTTCCCACCGCAATCTTGGATTGCAGGGGCTGATAACCGGCATCATGAACCGTGGTCGAGCGCTGGATCCACGCACGCAGATGTCCCTGCGTGTCGATCTTCTCGATCTTCGAGTAGTTCGGATCGACATAAGAAATGACGCGCTGGAGGCGATAGGGACTCCATATGATAGCCACCGTGCCCAACGCCGCGGCGATAGCCCCGGCGCGGATCATGTATTTCTTTTCCAGCCCCGCGACCCAGAACACCACCACCGCGGTAATCACGGGGACCATCGCGGTCCCCAGGTCGGCCACCACAACGACGCCTGCCAGCATTGCCACCGCGACGAAGGCCTGCTGCAGCGTCCGGCGATCGTTGATGACACGCGCGCGCCGGTCGAGAAAGTATGCCAGAAAGACGATTAAGGCCGGCTTGGCGAATTCGGAAGGCTGGAAAGAGCCGACACCGGCGAAGCGAAACCAGCGGTGATGCGAGCCGAAAAAGTACACCATCACCAGCAGTCCCAGGACGATCCCCAAGCCCGAAAAGGCCCACGCCGGCGTATTCAGCCGCCGGTAGTCCATGCGCTTGAAGTACATCAGGACGACGAACGATATCAGGGCCCAGCCCAATTGACGCACGGCGAAATAGTAGGGAGCCGCGCCGTTCCGAATCTCCGCGATGGGGCTGGAGGCGCTGTAAACCATCACCAGGCCGAAGGCGACCATCGCCAGAACGGTCAGGAAAAGGATCCAGTCGGTCTTGAGTCTGGCCATTAGTTCTTACCCGGCTCTTTCGCCAATAGTGCGTTCACCAGACGTTTGAATTCCCGCCCCCGGTGCTCGAAGTTTTCGAATTGATCGAAGCTGGCACACGCGGGAGCCAGCAGGACGGTGTCTCCGGGGCGTGCGGACACGTGGGCGTGAAGGACGGCTGCTTCCAGCGTCCCGCACTTCACCGTGGATACTGCTCCGTGTCGTGTTCCACGTAGTTGATTTTCAATTTTATCGGCTGCCGCGCCGATTAACAAGACTCCGCGCGTTTTTTCTTTCATCGCCGCCGCGAGCGGACCATAGTCGCTGTTCTTATCCTTGCCCCCGAGGATCACCCACAGCCCGCCCGGGAACGCAGCCAGTGCTTTGAGTGTCGCGTCCACGTTGGTGGCTTTGGAGTCGTTGTACCAGGCGACGCCGCCCAGTTGGCGGACGAATTCGAGCCGATGCTCGACCCCGGGGAAACTCATCACAGCGGCGCGGATTTGCTCATGCGTGGCTCCCACCAGACGCGCCATAATCGCCGCAGCCATCGTGTTCTCCAGATTGTGAACACCGCGCAGCGGAACCTCCGCGGTTCCCATCAGAATCTGACCGTCCAGAGTGACTTGGCCGCGATCTAGCCATGCACCGGACTCAACCTCGCTCGTCGAACTGAAGAACAAGGACTTGGAGGCGGTGTGTTCCGCGTAGCCCTTGGTCACGGGGTCGTCGGCATTCAATACGGCAAAATCTTCAGGTCGCTGATTCTCAAACAGCCGTGCCTTGGCGGCAGCGTAATTCTCGAACGTGTAGTGGCGATCCAAATGATCCGGCGTGACATTTAGAGCCGCTGCTATGTGAGCGCGAAATGACGAAATCGTTTCCAGTTGGAAGCTGGACAGTTCGAGCACATTCCATTGCCCGGCGCGTGAACTTCGCACCATGGACGCCGGTGGAGTGCCGATGTTGCCCCCTACCTGCACGGGAATTCCGCTGGCCTGCAGGATGTGTCCGGTCATCGCAGTGGTCGTCGTCTTGCCGTTAGATCCGGTGATCCCGATGATTTCGCCCTGCAAGAACCAGCTTGCTAGTTCCAGGTCGCCCACCACTGGTATTCCCCGCCCGCGAACCGGCTGCAAAAGTTCCAGGTCGGTGGGCACGCCCGGTGAAAGCACCACCAGATCCGCTCCCTCGAACGCGGCAGCTTCCTGCGGCTGGACCGAAACGCCCAGCTCTTTCAGCCGAGGGTTCGTAACCGCCGACTGATCGACCGCCGTCACTCGCGCTCCTTGTTCCATCAACAACTCGACCGCCGCCACGCCACTGCGCGCCATCCCTACCACCACTGCTCGCGCACCCTTGACTTTCATCGTAGTTTTAGCGTGGTCAGCGCGAACAATGCCATTAACAGGCCGGCGATCCAGAAGCGGATGATCACCTTGGACTCGGCCCACCCCAATTGTTCGAAGTGATGGTGCAGAGGGGCCATTTTGAAGATTCGTTTGCCACGCAGCTTGAAGCTGCCGACCTGCAGAATGACCGAGAGAGCCTCCAGCACATATACACCCGCGATGAACGGCAGCAGCAGTTCCTGCTTCAACAACACCGCGACTGTTCCCAGTCCTCCACCTAGCGCCAGCGATCCGACGTCGCCCATGAAAACTTCCGCGGGATGCGCATTGAACCAAAGGAATCCGAGAGACGCGCCGGTCATCGCCGCGGAGAAAATGGCCAGTTCGGAGGCATCGCGCGGGCGTGACAGTTCGAGATAGCGCGCGAAATCGGCGTTGCCTTCGAGATACGCCAGCACCGTCATGGCACCCGCGGCAATCAGCATCAGCCCGATCGCGAGACCGTCGAGGCCATCGGTCAGATTCACCGCATTGGACGCTCCCACCAAGATAAGGGCGACGAACGCGAAGAAGAAAATGAACGCCAGCGGGTAGGTCCAAGGATTGCTCAACCATGGGTGGATCAGCAGGTCCGGCTTGAAATCCTTGAAGAACGGCACGTTTATTTCCATCGTATACAGACGGCTGGCGTTCATTCCGAGCAGTAGCACGCCTACGATGATGGCCGCCAGTGTCTCGAGCGCAAACTTCTGGCGCGCGGTCAGTCCCAGATTTCGCTTGCGCTTGATTTTGGCGTAATCGTCCCAGAATCCGATGGCCCCGAAGGTGACCAGCCCGGCCAGAGCAACCCACACAGCGGGCACGTCCAGCTTGGCCCACAACAGCGTTGAAATCACAATCGAGGCGCAAATCAGCAGGCCACCCATGGTCGGAGTCCCGGCTTTTTTGAGGTGGGATTGCGGCCCGTCTTCCCGAATGTGCTGCCCGATCTGGAATTTGCGCAGGCGTGCGATGAACCACGGACCAAAGAGCACGAAAATCGTGACCGCGGTCAGGCTCGCCATCGCCGTGCGGAACGTGGCGTATTGAAAAATCCGGAACGGAGAAAAGAGATGATACAGGTGTTCGTATCCGAGCCAGTAGAACATGGATCAGCTTTTCCCTCCTTCTTCAGAGGCGAGAAACTGCTCCAGGGCGCGTTCCACGTGAACGCCACGCGAGCCTTTGAACAAAACTGCATCTCCGGGCTGTGCAATCGAGCGCACCAATTGGCCGGCTGGGACCGGGTCGTCGAAAAAAAATGCGGCGTCGGCCCGTAGGCCGGATCGCTTGGCTGCGTCCAACATGTAACAGGCCGCGCCGCGTAGTCCAACGAGCACATCTATTCCGCACTCCGCTGCGTAGTTGCCTACGTCGCGATGAAGCGGCTCAGCCCAGCGGCCGAGTTCGAGCATCTCCCCCAGAACCGCAATCCGGCGGCGAGCCGGAGTATCGCGCACAACCGCGAGCATGGCTCGCGCCGCGTCTGGATTGGAGTTGTAGCAATCGTTAAAAACAAGAATCCCCCGATGCTGGAGCCGCTGTCCGCGCATTCTTCCGGGCAGGATGCTCCTGACCCGAGCGGTCAGCCGATCGGGCTTGATTCCGTATACGCCAGCGACCGCAATCCCCGCCAGAAGATTTGACACGCCATGGTGACCTGTCAGGGGACTTTCGAAGCGTGTCGTTCCGACGCGAAACGTCACACCGCCTTCCGTAAATTTCACATCCTCGGCACGGACGTCCGCTTTCTCGGATTCGCCGAAGGTTACCGCTTTACCGGCATGCGCGGCCGCGAAAGCCGCGACGCGAGCGTCATCCGCGTTCAAAACGGCGGTTCCCTGGGGAGGCAGCGCTTCGATCAGCTCGCGCTTGGCGGCCGCGATGCCTTCGATGGAATCAAAACTTTCCATGTGTGCCCAACCAACGTTGGTGACAACGCCCACGTCAGGTTTGGCGATTTCGGCCAAGGCGCGGATCTCGCCCGCGTGATTCATGCCCATTTCGAGGACCGCGATACGCGCCTGATCATCGATCCGCAGCAGGGACAACGGCAGTCCGACGTGGTTGTTCAGGTTGCCTTCCGTCTTGCCCGTCTTGAATGCTTCCGACAACATTTCCGCGATTACATCCTTAGTGGTGGTTTTCCCGGCGCTTCCGGTGACGCCGGCCACATCGCCGCCCCACTCCTTTCGCGCCGAGGAGGCCAACGTCTGAAGCGCGACCAGGGAGTCACTTACTCTTAGAAGCGGTGCGTCCACTTCGACTTCTCGGTCCACAACAATTCCAACCGCACCTTTCTTGAGCACTTCGCCGACGAAGGCATGCCCATCGTGATTCGGCCCGCGCAAAGCGAAGTACAGGTCACCGGGGCGAAGCGTGCGCGAATCCACGCTCCAGCCCGTCACCTGGGCGTTGCTTTGCATCGCTAGGCCGAGCTCCGCCGCCACCCACCTCAGCGGCTTGTTCATTCTGCCTTCTTACCTCTATATCCGCCCGGATCTTTGTATCCACCTGGATCTTTGTACCCAAAAGATAGAAGAACATCTCTCGCCGTTTCTCGATCGTCAAAATGAACGGTACGGTCTTTCAGGATTTGGTACGTTTCGTGGCCCTTGCCCGCCAGCAGCACCACATCGCCAGGCTGGGCCTCCTGGATCGCCAGCTGAATCGCCTTGCCTCGGTCGGGTTCAGCGAGATGACGGGTGTCGAAACGCCGCAAACCGACCATCGCGTCATTCATGATCGACAAGGGGTCTTCGGAGCGCGGATTATCGGACGTCAGGACGACGAAATCGCTCAACTCGGCCGCAGCCATGCCCATCAGCGGGCGCTTAGTGCGGTCACGATCGCCGCCGCAGCCGAACAGCGTAATTACCTTGCCTTTTGCCAGACTGCGCGCCGTCTGGATCGCATTACGGAGCGCATCGTCGGTGTGGGCGTAGTCAACGGCGACCAGAAAGGACTGACCCTGGTCGACTGGTTCAAACCGGCCCGGAACCGCCAGGCAGAGAGCAACCGAACTTGCCATCACGTCAAGATCCAGGCCATAACTCAACCCGGCGCCCAAAGCAGCCAGGATATTCGATACATTGACGCGGCCCAACAACGGTGATTCCACTTTCGCACGACGATCGGACCAGATCACATCAAAGGACAACCCCGTGAATCCGGAGACGATATTCTCGGCCCGCAGACCGGCCTTATCGGCGAGCCCGTACCAGATGGTGCGCGAGCCGGCATCCTCCGGCTGCATGGTTTTAGACACCGGATCGTCCGCATTCAGCACGGCCCAGCGGGGACCCGGCTTACTTGCGAACAACTGCCGCTTGGCAGCGCCGTACTCTTCCATGGTCCCGTGAAAGTCCAGGTGGTCGCGAGTCAAATTGGTGAATACCGCGGTATGAAACTGGATTCCGTGTACCCTGCCAAGCGCCAGCGCATGCGACGAGACCTCGGTGATCAAGTGGGTCCCTCCGCGCGCTTCCAGTTCGGCGGCAAAACGAATGATATCCAGCGACTCCGGTGTGGTATTCGGCGACGGACGAACTTCATCCGCCAGGCGGTATTCGATGGTTCCGATGAGTCCCGTGATCTTACCAGCGGCCCGCAGAAGCGTCTCGATCAGATACGCGGTTGTGGTCTTGCCGTTGGTTCCGGTGATTCCTGTAAAGCGGACACGATGGTCAGGGTGTTGATAAAAAGTGTTCGCGGCGGTAGCCAGGGCTTGGCGGCCGTGCTCGACTTGAAGCCAGGCACCAGCAAATTCCGACGGTTTGGGCAGTTCACTGGCAATCGCGAGTGCGCCCTTGGCCAGTGCGTCTTGCGCAAACTGGCGGCCGTCGACCCGAGCCCCGGGAAAAGCGAAAAACACAAAATCCTTCTCAACCCGCCGCGAATCATATTCAATACCAGCCACTTCGAGGGCAGCCAGCTCCGGCGTGAGCGCCTCGCGGAGCGTCACTCCGGCCAGCAGCTCACTGAGTTTCATCGCCCGAACTGAACTCGAAGCAGCGTGTGGGGACGAACAGGAGTCCCGGGTGGCGGGTCCTGGCTGCGTGCCAGGCCGCTCCCGCGAACTTCCACCAGGAAACCGGCGGCCGCCGATTCCTCCAGCACGGACCGCAGGGACTTCCCCGAGAAATCAGGGGTGCGCGGCCCGCCGGACCGCTCCGCACTCGCAGTCAAAAAAGGCCGCCGGTCCGAAAGAGATGTCTCAGCCGAAGCTGAAGCATCCTCCCGTACCGGCGGCGGAGTGACGGAGGATACAGGTCGTTGTCCGGGCGGAGTGAATAGCCCCGCCCTGAACGAATCTTTAGTCAGATCTTTAGGCGCCTCATTGGACAGATCGCTCTGTGAATCAGTGCGACGAGCGAGCTTAGTATCTCCCTCAGGAAGATCCTTGGGCACATCGAGCATCCGTAGCGCATCCATGGCAACTTCGCGGAAAACCGGGGCCGCCACGGGTCCGCCATAACCGGCACTACCGCCGGAGGTGTGATTCAGCGTCACGGCGATCACGATCTGCGGATTCGCCACCGGTGCAAAGCCCAGAAAACTTGCGTTGTAGTTATGCGTGTAGATGTGCGCTTTCGCATCGTAAATCTGCGCCGATCCCGTTTTTCCACCGGACGTGTAGCCCTTCAGGTTCGCGAGGCCCCGGCCAGTGCCGCGCAGCACCACGCCTTCCATCATCTGCCGCATGGTAATGGCAGTCTCCGGGCGCAGAATCCGCACCGGCATCTCGGCGGGGATACGTTGCAGAGGTTGGCCCGGCTTCTGTCGCGCGATCACCAGGCGAGGTTTCACTTTCAAGCCGCCATTCGCGATCGCAGCTCCCGCGACCGCCAGCTGCAGAGATGTGACGCTGACTTCGTGGCCCATGGCCAGCGATCCAATCGAGCTCGGCATCCACTGTTTGACGTCCCGCAGATTGCCGCCCGATTCACCGGCCAGCTCAATCCCGGTTTTCTGTCCGAAGCCGAAAAGCCTCTGGTACTTATAGAGCGGTTTCTCGCCGGTTTTTAGCGCGATTTGGATGGCGCCGATATTGCTCGATTTCGCCAATACGTCGGCCATGCTCAAGATCGAATAGCGGTGAGTATCGTGGATCAGGCGGCCATACAGATTGAGGACCCCGTTGCCGCAATTAAACAAGGAATCGGGGGTCAAGTTGGTGGTTTCAAGCGCCGCTGAGAGCGTGACAACTTTGAAGACGCTGCCGGGCTCAAAGGGCGTCGATATGGCCAAATTGCTGCGAGCCGCGGAATCCGTATCGTTGCCGGGCGGAAGATTGGGATCGTAGCGCGGATAATTCGCCATCGCCAGAATGTCGCCGGTATAAGGATTAATGGCTACGATGGAGCCGGTGCGCGCGTGGCTCGAAGCGATGGCTTTGTCCAGCTGCCGCTCGGCCTCATACTGCAAATTGGGATCGATGCTCAGCGTGAGATCGGCACCCGCTTCGGGAGCTCGCGTGACAATAGAATCGTAGACCGTCTGGCGGACGTCATTCAATACGCGTGCCTCGCCGGGACGCCCGGCCAGATCCTCTTCGAACGAAGATTCGATTCCCCCGCTACCGCGCTCCGCATCGCTGCCGTCCACGTAACCGATAGATCCGACCACATGCGAGGCCAGCTCATGGTGCGGGTAAAAACGCCGCAGCTCAGTGCGGAACTCGACGTAGGGAAGCTTCTTAGCGCGCAGGCGTTCGGCCGGCTTGGCATCCAGCTTGCGCGCCACCCACATGAAGTGACTGCCGCGCGATTGATGCCCCTTCAGCCGCTGATACAGTTGAGAGCGATCCAGATCCAGAGTGTGCGCGAGGACGTCGGCAGCTATCTTGAGATCCGGAATCTTTTGCGGATCGACGACCACGGAATCGGCCGGCAGAGTCTTGGCCAAAGGCTGACCCGTCCGGTCCAAAATCGATCCGCGCAAAGCTTGGACTTCGATGATTTTCTGTTGTTGCTGTTCGGCCATGCGGAGCAGCTCGTCATGCCGGATGACCTGCAGCCAAACTAGGCGGCCGAAGATGATTCCAGCCCACGCGAGCAGCGCCCAGAGCAGCCACTGAAGACGCTGGGTAGTGGATGGAGGAGGCATGGCACGCTTTCCGGAGAGATTACTTTCCCTGACCCTCAACTGTCGCGTTCTGGGCTACTTGCGCATCCCCTTGACCATCCAGATACACCACTTTCTGCGGCGGCGGATCCACAAACTGTTGCGTGCGCGCAAGTTCTTGCATGCGAGCCGGCGAAAGAAGCTGGGCTTCCTTCAGCTCGAGCGATGCTTGCTCATTGGCTAGCTTGTGCGCTTCCTGGCGCAGCGCTTGAATCTGAAAGCCGGCCATAAGGCTATAGGCGCCGGGAAGCAGCACGGCAACCAGAAGCACCGCTGCGGCGAATACCGAGCCGATCATCTTCCAGCACGCCTGGCGGGCCTGGGGATCAGCGGCGCGCACCACGCGGCTGTTGTCGATCCGCTTGACGTGAAAAAAAATATCTTCGTTGGCGAACGGGCGGACGGGCATACTCGCCTCGCGAGGCAAGGCCGTGCCGGCCCGGTGATTTTGATTCTCAAACAGCTTGTCTAATGCAGTCGCTAGCGTTGCCATCTTGCCCGGCTTGCTCCCTCTCTACAGCACCCACTGCTTCACAAAAGCTCAAGCGCGCGTAGCTTGGCGCTTCGTGAAGGTGGGTTATTCCGAATTTCCTCTTCCGCAGGCCGCACGACGTGCCGGGTGAGAATTTGCGCCCGGCCCGCTTTCGCTAGGGCCTGAAAACTTTGCTTGACCTTGCGATCCTCGAGCGACATAAAGGTGACGATCACCGCGCGTCCACCCGGCTTCACCAGCCTGGGAATGGATTCGAGCAGCGCGTCCAACTCTTCCAGTTCGCGATTCACCGCGAGGCGCAGAGCCATAAACGTGCGCGTCGCCGGATGAATTTTTTCGGTGCGGGGCACGACCTCTTCGATCAGCTTGGCCAACTGACCGGTCGTCTGTATCGGGCGTGCCCGCACCAATGCTCTGGCTATTCTTCGGCTCCTCCTTTCCTCGCCCAACGTGAAGATCAAGTCGGCGAGCTCCTTCTCGGACTCGAAATTGACTATGTCGGCGGCGGTCCCTGGAGTATCGCGCCCCATACGCATGTCCAAAGGACCGTCCGCCATCAGTGAGAAACCCCTCCCACCGTCCGTAAGCTGGTATCGTGATACGCCGAGGTCCGCGAGCAGACCGTCCAGTTGTGAAACCGTTTCTGCCGTCAGCCTCTTTCCCAGCTGCGAAAACAAACTCTGATGAAAGCGAATTCGCGGAGAAACATCCAAGGTGTTCGCCTTGGCCATCTCCAGACTCTCCGCATCCCGGTCGCAGGCCAGCACAAAGCCGCTGCCGCCCAGCTCCGCCAACTTCCGCGCGATGGCTCCGGTATGGCCGCCTAAACCCGCGGTTGCGTCCAGATACACGCCGTCCGGTTTCAGTGCCAGGTATTCCAGGCATTCCGAAAGCATGACCGGCGTGTGCATACATAACCGCTACTTCAAGACCGTCCTCTACTTCAAACCTAGTTTCTCGAGCATCTTCAGATCCTCGGACATGTTGGCTTGCGCCAGCTGCATGCGCTCGTCGTAGATCCTCTTGCTGACCACGTTGATGCGGCCGTGGTACACGTCCAGCCACACCGGCTGTTTTTCCAGATCCAGAACTTCGCGCAGCTTGGCCGGCAGCAGCACGCGTCCCGATTTGTCGATCTCCGCGTCGCCGCCGTAGACCTTGGCCAGAAACGCCAGCCGCTCGGCTGCCGCCGCGTTCTCCCCGGAACGTTGAAACAACTCTTCGTTGACTTTCCACACCTCGATCGGGTAGATTCGAGCCTGACGCTGATCGAGCGTGGTGATAAAAACCTTGGTGACGTTGATCGCTTCCAGATACTCCAGAAACTCCGCGGGTAGCTTTAAGCGCCCCTTTTCGTCGACGCTCGCCTGGGCGATCGAATGGGGAGGCTCCGCCACTATCATCCCGTTTTGTTGCGAATCCGCCATTACGTGACACTTTCACCCACATTGGGCCACTTGAGCGAGTTTATACCGGCTTCTTACTGATTGCAAGAGATTTGTTGGAATTTCAGGGCTACTCTTTTTGTTCGCCCCGCATTGACCTTAGGCGGTGGAATTGGACCGGAAAAATCTCAGCGTTTGAACCCGGCTTGCCAGTTCAAGACCACCGTGAACTCCTGCCGGGAATTGCTCTGCGGTAAAGTAACCAGAAACCGCTGCAGATCCCGGGTCGCGTCCATACGGGCGCCCGGCGTGCTGCCGCCCAGCGCTAGAAAACTGCTCGGCAACTGGAACAACAGCTTCGGCTGACTGGCCTGGAATGCTGCAGACGCGGTGACATCTACCGACATGACGGCTCCATCGGCACTGATGAACGCGAGTTCCTTACCGTCCGATCGCCATCGAGCCATGCCCAGGGTTCCCTTAGAGACCATCCATTTGCCCGAGACCGGCGATGACCCTGCCTTCACGCCCGGGTTGAACGCCTGAACATAGATCTCTTGCCT
>Ga0105239_10003047_pt1 | contig 20835 bp, 17 predicted proteins | sample KBSC44metaG_FD_92761 | JGI IMG/M metagenome (GOLD analysis project Ga0105239, IMG submission 92761) | Corn rhizosphere microbial communities from Kellogg Biological Station, Michigan, USA - KBS C4-4 metaG | ecosystem: Host-associated > Plants > Roots > Rhizosphere > Soil | place: Michigan, USA... | reverse complement strand
GTTGCAGACCGGCATCTTTATGCAGCAGTGCTTTTAATAAATGCGGTGCTGCAATATGCGGATGCATGTTTTCCCTTGCAATGGCCTGTGCGATATGGTTCATTTTTCTGAACGATTCGGAAACCGTTATTCCGTGAAGGTGTTCAGTCATGGTTTAATTGATTAATGGTTTATATTGTCCCCGGGTTTTCACCCGGGGTTATTCATATTAAAGTCCTTCGGACTTTAAAACAATCCCAGAAACTCCCGTTTCATTTTCAGGTTCACATTTAATCCGATGATGCAGTTGGTTTCGCTGTTCTTTATTTGCTGCACATTTAGTTGTTTGATCTTTTTATCATTTTTAATAGAACTGAGTTTATTACAAAGCTGTGTGAAGGTGACCTCGGTGCCGTTGAGACTTACGGGTATATTCAGATTATTACAGAAGTACTGGGAGAAATTTTCCGCCTTATACAAATTGTTGGCCACCAGCCGTAGTTGCTTTTCCAGATCTTCTTTACTGACATCTACACCACGTGGTTTGGGCGGTTCGGTAGCAGCAGGTTGTACATGACTTTGTTCTTCCATAGTAGGCGTAACAGGTTTGGCAGGCACTACAATAAATGGAGGTTGTTTTGGCTGGCGCGTGGCCGACCTTGATGGAGATACCTGCTTTTCATTCACATAAACTTTACATACACCGAGCTGTTTGGGATCGTTGTTAATGACCAGCGATATGGTTTTTAGTCCGGGTGTTTTGTATGTATAATTGGCCGTGGAAGAAGTAGCGTCAATAACAGCTGTTTCGCCAAAACGCCATTCCCAGCTATGCGCGCCTGCAGTAGTATCCTGAAAAACGACGGGTTTGCCAACCTCTGCTGTTTGCGGACAAACAAACCGGGGCATCAGCAGCGGGTTTTCGAGCTTTGGCGCTTTGGTGATATACACAGTTTTGTATTCGGTACATTTTCCGTTCACCGTTAATGATACCATGTATTCACCAGGTTGGTTATAGGCGTGTACAACAGAACTGATATTGGTTTCACTGCTTTCATTATCGCCAAAATCCCATTGAAATTCTTTTGCATACAGGGCATCGGTTTCGAAGCGTATGGGTTCATCGTTACGGAAATAATTTGCTTTGGCTTTTATATGGAAATCGAAGCAATGCTCATAATTTTTATATTGAAAGCCGGTGATCACCAGACCGATCAGGGCGGTAATGATCATGGTGAGGATCACCTTTTCGTCGAGATGAGCCGGCTGTATTTTTTTATTTTCCATAATTTTAAGTTTGTACGGTCGTTTAAGACCTGTCAGAAAACATAGGAATCACAACAGAAGTCAAGTGCGTGTCGAAATCTATGTGAGTTCCTATGCCATATTTTTATATACTATGAAACGATCTCATTTATATTTTACCGGTGTTTTGTTTATCGCATTCCTGGCGGCATGTTCGAGTTCGCGCAAAACCACCAATCAATATCAAACTATTGTTATAAAACCCTCCGACCCTACAGCGGACATGGCCAATAGCAGTCCGGAAAAAAAAGCTATTTACAAGTTTGCCGCGTGGATGAAGATTGCGCCCGACAGTTTGACCAATGCCACACTCTATACCTTTATCGACAAATGGCTGAAAACGCCGTATAAATATGGAGGCATCGATGAAAAGGGTATCGACTGCTCGGGTTTCATACAACGCCTGCTGAGTGATGTTTATAATATTCAGGTTCCCCGCACCTCGGCACAACAGTTCTTTACAAAAAATGTGGAACCTTTTCATGACGATCATTATTTTTCTGAAGGCGATCTTGTTTTCTTCTATACTGTGCCCGGCAATCCTATCTCGCATGTTGGTTTGTATTTACACAACAGGTATTTTATAAGCGCTTCTACCAGCAGTGGTGTTAGCATCGCGAATATGGATGATCCGTACTGGAAAAAACGATTTGTGGCTGCGGGGAGGGTGAAAATCGGCAGCCGGCAATCGGCAATTCTTCCTCTACACTTCATCCTCATTAGTATCCGGCGGCCGTGCTGGCGCGGCGTAACAGATCGATGTCACGGCGGGCCTGGTCGAGATCGCGCTGGGTTTGTTCATACTTCGCTTTATAGTCATCAAGCTGCTTTGGCAGATCGCCCATACTGACTACTTTATTGGTGGCATCCTGATAACGCAAATACAGGTCAAGCACATTTTTATTCATGCGGCTGTACATGCTGCTGTCTTTGTACTGCAGATCGGTGAGCTCGCGCAGCTTTGCCGCGATCTGCTGGTTCAAATACATGCTGTTTACACCGGGCTGTTTTAATGAATCGATCAGCACTTTAGCCTGGTCCATACTGGTTACAAATTTTTCCTGTGCAATGCTTTGGGTGCGATAGCGTGTAACCTGTTCGCGCAATACATCGTTTTCCTTGAAAGGAATGCGCATATCGAAGTATATGGCGCCTACAATGAGCCATACAGCTATAATAAAAAAGAACAGAAATTTTAAAAATGCGCGGTTCCGCTCTTTACTGTTTAATACGGTTGGCATTTTATTGCTGGTTTAAATATTTGCTTTATTTTTTTGCACCACTACTTGTCCCGACTTGTCGGGATAGACACACAGAAAACATAGAATTTCCCTAGCAATCGTCGCTAAAACTATGGCGGCTTCCTGTTGTGGAACTATCTGCCTATTGTGATGAGATAGTCCCTAATCTGCTAAAAACGATCTTCTCTTCTTTACCGGCGCTGTTTCATTCTGCGGGATCAAAACCTGCTCTTTTACGAAGATGCCTGATTCCTTTTTCTTACCAATGTATTCAAGGCGCGACAGACTGGCGAACAGGGATGATATAATTTGTGTGAACCGCAATAGTTTATCCAGCGCATCATTGATGTCGAGATGATTGTACTGGTAATTGCAAACGGTAGTGATAGCTGTTTCCAGTTCACCCTGACTTACACCGCACCATTCGGTACAATAACTTATTAGCTCGTCTTTACTGGTGCCTGCGTAATAGTCCATCGTGTTTTTTATCAGTCGCGCCATACCTGTTACCGCAGTGATCATAAATACCGGTGGCTGGTATAAATAAGATAATCTGAAATTGCTGTACTCCGTAGCAGTGAACATAGTGAGGTTTTCACATATGCGGTGAATGGCATCGGCCAGTTCATTCTGCTGTTTTTTCTGCAGGATCTTTTGAATGATCTGCAGGGCATATAATTCCATTTGTCCGAAGAACTGTTCCAGTCCCGCATGTACTTCGAGTAATTCGTAATGACTGTTCACCGCAGTACAGGGTGGAATATAATTCTCCACCAGCCGCACCATTTGTTCTTCTACCATCACTTTACCTACAGGCACCTGAAAATTGCCGAGTGAAATGGCGCTGGTTTCCTGCACAGGAAGCAGCGTAAGATGATACACCGGCATAGTAAACGGCATACGCGGCGGATTTTCCTTTCCATCGGCAGTGCCAAAAGGAACGCGGTCATACGGATCAACCGATAAAACAACATAGTAAGAAGCTGAACGGTCTTTCAGTTCGCTAAACGGCACCTGCAAACCGGGAATACCGGCTGATAACTGCTGACCTGTTAAGGCCGTATCGGTATCAAATTCCATTACGTAACCGCCGCGGGTAATAGCCCGGCAGCGCTGAACGCGTAGGTGCACTGTTTGTTCATTATCGAGCGATAAAAACAATTTGGCCGATGTATGATGCCGGTCGAAGACCGGTAATAATCCATAATTGTGTTCGTTTAAAAAACTGCTTACTGTTTGCGCCTGCCGGTAAGTGAACGCATTGTCCTGGGCAATAAAATGCGTTTTGTTGATCTTCATCCCATCTGCCCAGTTTACCGGTAAAAACTCACGTTGTGATTGCATGATTTTGATTTAATTAATTTAAACTCTCTACGATTCATAACCCACCCCTGTCGATCCTGTTGACTGGGTTAGACCCTGAGACCCCTCCCAGGAGGGGATGGGCCCTCTGTATTTCTGATTCCGGACTTTAGACTTCTTACTTCGGATTTCAATTCTCAATGACTCTGCTACACACGATAACATCATTCTCCCTGATACGATTCAGGAATATTGTTTTATCTGAATCCATATAAGTGGTTAAGATGGTATACCATTTTGGTTTCTTGTAAAACATCCATCCATAGGGTTTGCCCGTTCCGTTGGAAAAATGGATCTGCCCCTGTGGATGACGCTCATTATAATCGTTGATGAAATAGTAGAACAACTCTCCCAATTCCATATCAACCGGCGCTTTGGCCCTGAAGTTGGTGAAATACGTATCCTGACCGTTCTTCTGAAATTCAAAACTGATGAGCAGCATGTTTTTGAGTTTGTTTTCATCAGGATCTTCCATAGGCTCATGAACCGGATAATACCACTGGTTAAATACTTTGGGCGGAATGGCCATGGCGGTATGAAAAGTGTGCCATACAAACAGCGGAATGATGAAGAACAATGCCGCCGTCATCATAGATAATTCCAGTCCTTCACGATTAACCACCCGATACGTTAATACAAAACAAATAGCGCCGGCCAGCATGATCACTATCGTGAAAATAAGATCGGGCCAGAATGACTGTTTATCCTTACCCCAGTCCATTTTCCGTTGCATTAAATAAATATGCAAACAGCCATACAGCAGGAATAACACCTGAAAGAAAATAAAGTATTTGCTGTAGGCGAGAAAGAATCCGGCAGCAATAAAGAAACCGGTAAGGGCAAACACAGCCATGGAAGCCAGCAGGTACCAGATGGCTTTTTTGCTGAATGGTTTAAAGCTGTTACGTATTTTGTTAGCAACCAGACCAATTATTACAGAAAAACTGATCAGGCCAATGCCCAGATAAAGTAACAATCTGCTAAGGTCGGGAGTCATGAAAGGCATAATGTGCTAATTTTCAAATTGTGCTCGAGTAGCCAAGGATCGGGCTTTCATATTCATCTAACTGAATCAATGCCTGATCCCGGTCAACTTCTATATTGATAATAATATCGGCTTCTGCGGGTGCGAAATAATTATTGAACACCTGTAGCAACAGATCGTTTTCACCTCCGGTACAGTATTCAAACGGACGCGTATTTTGCAACGGACCGATATTGTATTGCAGGCACGGATAGTCTTCGGTGAATGTTTGTCCGCACACAAACCCATTGCCCAGTTCACCAAAACTGCCTGCACCGCCTGGAGCAAGACTTTCGCCCGGTGCGATGGAAGTAACCGATACTTTTTCCTGCAGCAATATTTCCAGGCAATCCTGCATTAATTGTAAGTCGCCTGCAATGGTATATGCATAGGGCAACAGCAATACCAGCAGCATGGCAGAGGTTTTATTCAATCCGGCAGGAAACTCCCAGAACTCGTAGAAGTAATCATTCAGCAGACCATTATCCAGACCTGCGAGTAAACGCTCTTCTTCGCTTTCCATTTGTACGCGCTGTCTGAAAAAACTATTTTCAACAGGCTGAAAGAATTTGCGCGCAGCCATTTCCTTTTTGCGGTCACGGCGGCTGTGCGCGGCCATCTCGCCTGCGGTATTAACAGATTTGCTGTCGGTGAAGGACTGATGAAAAAGTCCTTCAGGCACCAGATCGTACAGGCCGGAACGTGATAAATGAAGTTGCAATAACTGGTACAGCCATGAATCATCTATCTGATCAACGGCATACAGGTCGTTGCGGTATTCTCTGTAAAAGCGACCATCGTTCAGCACCACAAAATCATCGGGGTGCATCGATTTCTGCAATGCCTGATTTATCAGCGCTTCTGCTTTGATATCATGAAAGAAGCGCGATAAGCCGTGTATGAAGTCATCGATCGAGGTCTGACGTGAATGGTGAATAGTCAATGGTGAAATGGTTATTGATTAATGACTAATTATTTGTAACTCTCTATTTTTCAACCCACCCCTTTTGATCATAGCTTAGGTTTTATATCCTAAGGCCCCTCCAGGGAGGGGAATGAACACTCCGCAGTTTTATCATTCAATGCTCCTGCTCTATAAACACCCTAAATGGTGTTAGTCCGGCTGATTTCCTCGACAGTTTCAAAGCCAGGCTTTCTTTCCAGTAAGCCAGCTGATTTTTTTCTTCTGCATCCATATAATCTTTGCGGTTCAGCCAAACGGTAACATCAATGGTGCGCGCAAATCCCTGCGAAGTACCGGGCGGCACCATTACGCCCTTTACCACATCAACTGATCTTGCCTTATTGCCCATTTCGAGCCGGCAAAACAGTTTTATATCTTCCATACTGATCAGCCGGTCGCGCGACAGCAAAGCGGCTTTGTATGCTGTAATGCTCTCTGATGCGCTCAACCGGTCGCGGCCGCCTACGGAGGGTGATATGAGTATACAATTGGAATGAAACAGCGCGGCTGTTTTATACGCATGCAAGGCAGTACCGGCCTTAATATCATTTCCCTGAGCACCGCAGGTGCTCCAGTGAGTGATCATCAGGTTGATAGGTTCTGCATCGTCGGGTTGACGCACTACCAGAAAGGGTGTGCTTTCGCGTTGCAGTTCGCGTGAATGCATCTGCTGCTCCAGTCTGTAAATGATCTGTTGCAACTGCTTCATTTCACCGGCCAGAAAATCCCTTCCCAGAACTGAAAAAGCAGCGCTTTCATCACTCAATAACTGAATGATATTTTCAATGATCATGGCGGCATCGCGTTCATCAAACCGTCCTACTCCACCCTGCCGCAAAACGACAGTGAGTTTTTCCTGCGCATTTTTCTGCAGGGCACGCAGGTTATATTTATTACCATCGAGATCGGTTATTTCATGCAGATCGAAAAATACATCGTTCGAGGTAAGCGGAATAATATTCAGGATATGATGCATATGGTGCAGCATTTCATGCAACCGCCCATTCAATACGGGGAAGCAGTTGAAATGGCAGATGACATCCTGCAATACAGCACCTGAAATATTCTCGGGGAACTGAATTTTTATCCAGTATATTTTCTCCTGTTGTAACCGCTGCACGTCTTTGCTGTTAAACACCTTCGTTAATTCAGCAGGCATACCGGCTGATTCAATGGCCTTATTGTTCTGATCGCGTATGGTTATGAACCGCGGCTTATAAAAGGCGTTTATATATTCCTTTATTTTCCAGGAAGCGGTATTGCGACGGGTGAGCAACTGTTCAATATCAAGGTGCTCGCCGCTGATATTGTCCTGATTATACCCGGGAATAACGGTCAATTCGTGATTACCATAAAACCAGCGTGTTTCAGGCAGGTTTTGATAAAACAGTTCTTTGTTTACTTCATTCTTAATATCGAAGTAACATTGGGTATTGTGCAGATTGATGTGTTGCCCCGTTATGCCTACCCATAATACGCTCTGTGCTAATTCAGCTCCCGGCAGGCAATGTGCTATGGCTTCTTTGGACGTCATTTCGCGATAGCGGAATAACTGTTGTCCGGTAGCGAGGTAGCTTACTGCTGCTGTATTTAACTGAAACGATGCCGAAGGGGCAAAGAAAATATCTTTATATCCGCCATTGACTGTTTCGCGTAAGGCGGTTGTTTTTTGTGAACAATAAAACTGGTCGCATTCATCGAGCCATGCTTCATCGTCTATCGACTTCGCATGCATAATGGCATGGGCGGGTAACGGTCCGGATAATACTTCGGGCGATAACAACTGCACCATGCGTTCGAGTAAACGGGCACGTGATGCATGTATTTCGCCGGATATTTTTTCCAGTTCCAGTGCGCATGCTGAAAACAATACGTTCACGAGCGGATCAAAAGATGATTCTGTTTCATCTTCTGAATAGCCCCACAGCCTCGCCGCTGTTTTCATCATGCGAGTTTTTATCTGCTCCCGATTGTCCATGGTTTGTTGTTTGTTGCTTGATGTTGCCAGGAACGAACATCAAACTAACTATACGATAGCGGGCTCACGAAAAAGCTGTCGCGGAAAACAATATCTTCGCTGGTAGCCGTGAGCCGGCCGGTTATGTAAATGTCAAGGCGTTTTTTTACGCGCCGCTCTGTAGATAAAGCGCTTACTTCTTCCTGTTTCACCAGCACATCCACCTTTATACTATCGAGTCTTTTTTCGTGTTTTCGGATGGCCTGTGCCAATGATTCTTTCATCCATTCCTGTTGCCGGGTGCGGGTAGTGATATTATCAAAATCATGGTCCCAGATAGAATTGCCAAAGTCGGCATCGCTCTGCATTTCGCCGAATGCGGTTGTAACGATCAGGTGCAGGTGATGTGCTACCGATTGTTTCAGGTTACAGCCGGGATGCTCTTTCTTTTGCATCAGCAACTCGGGGTCCAATGGTAATGTGTAATACTTTAACCGCATGATCGTAAAAGTTAACGGGAATGGGAAAGACAAAATAACGCATCCAGTGAAGCCGTATCAAAAGGAGATTGTCTTGATCATGCTCTTCAGTGCAGTAAAACGAAATTAAAGTAAAATTTGAAATTCCGAAAATGAATTAATTCGAAAATTTAATACATCTTCTGTGAATATCTTTCTATCCAATTTACGTGCCGTTTGAATAAAGAGATGTTTAAATTAGAATATTTTTTTGAAATTGGTTTAAAATTTGGTGCTAAGAGGGATAAGAGCAAAGGAGAAAAAGAGCACACTACCCATTTACCATTAATCATAACCTATATGGACTATCGCTACCTTGTTGTAGGCATTGACGGAACCGGTTCCCGCGAATGGATGTATAAAGACGGCAGCAACAGCAGTACCTATAAATTTATACACGACGTACATTATGGCTCCATGGAAATTGACCGCCGCTGGTATAATGGTCCCTCCAACACCATCACCGGTAGCGACAGTGAACCGATCCTGCAGGAAGCACTGGATTTTATTTACCACCGCCTTGCTACCCTGTTCCCCGTAATTGGTGCAGGAAAAATAAAGCCCATGCAAATGTTCGATGTTAATAGTTGCATGCAGAACCAGGAACAAACCACGCGTAATATGATGGAAAGTCGCGGATATCATCAGGCGGCACGCACTCCACTCACCGTTACTTCGCAAATGCTGGCTAACCAGCCGCTTACTACAGACGATATACGCATTGTACTGATAGGTCACAGCCGTGGCGGTTTGGTGGTTACCGAACTTGCCCGCATGTTAAGTCCGATAGTAAAAGTATATTTTATGGGACTGTACGATTCGGTGGACCGCGAAGGTTGTCTGGATGGTATGCGTGTAGAAAATGTAAAATATGTGGCGCATGCGCGTCGTAATCCCGAAGTGGGTTCAAGAACTTATTTTGGAAATACCTCACTTAAATATATAGGTGTTGACCATGCAGAAGAACAGTTCTTCTATACCTCGCATGGCGGCATCGGCGGTTCTTTTGTTACCAAAGCAAATGAAGTAAGCACTTTTGGTGACTCGTCCTGCCTGCCTACCATTGATACACAAACTGAAGATGGTGAAACGCTTAAAGTGGTAAACAATCCAAAGCTGGTATCTAAACTGGGCAAACCGATGGACCAGATCTGCGCCGATGGGAGCCGTAATGCTGATCTGTTTATCAGAGAACAGGCGAAGAAATATGGAATACCGGTTAGTTAATGGCGTTTCCTGATCCGTAGCACCCATTTCCTGCGACACAGACCCGTTATTTTTGTACACGGCATCCATTTCTTTGTACACAGCACCCAATTCTGGTGCACGGCACTTATTGTTTGTGTACTTTTTAAAAAATCAGCGTGCCCTTTTGACTTTTTTCTGTACACGGGCCTTCTTTTGCTTAACACAGCCTATATTTTCGTTAACACACTATCTTGTTTCGCTAACACGGGGCTTTGCAAACGTGGCAACGGCCATTGTTTTTGAAACAGGCATGATCTTCTTTGGAACAATGACCGTAGTTTATAAATACAGATATGCAACCGCGTGCGCAATGGCCTTTGTTTGTTAATCACACCTCGTAACAGTGTGCGCAACGGTCTTTGCTTGCGCACACCGCCTTTCATTTTTCAAATTCACCGAATTTATTTCTTAATACAGCCTTCGACCTGCAAACAATCATACTTTGTTTTTAAACAACGCCCTTCAACGCGCGTGCAACACGTGACTTTTTTCAAACAATGGGTCAATGCCGCTGAACAATGGGTATCGGTTTTCTAACAATGGACGTAGGTTTTCTAACAAAGGGTGCAGGTTTTCTAACAAAGGGCATGCGCCAACGAACAAAGGGTCGTTCTCGATAAGTTATTATCATCGGTCTGTTAAATATGGCCTAAAGTAAACCTGCCGCCTATACTTTCCTGCCAGATCATCCTATTTTACTGTTACAACACCCCTGCATGAACCGGAACCTGCTTATCCTTTCCGTTTGTACCTTTTTCTGCGCTTACGCAAAAGGGCAGGCGCTTAAAGTATACGGTAAAATCACCAACAACAGGCTGGAGCCACTGGCATTTGCCAGTGTACAGGTGAAAGAATTACAACAGGGCACCATATCAAAAGAAAATGGTATGTATGAGCTTTCGCTGGAACAGGGAAAGTACGACCTGGTAATAAGCATGGTAGGCTATAAAACCCAGATCATCACCGTTATAGTTCAAAAAGCCGAGTACATACAAAATGTGATCATGGAGCCGAATGATTCGGCGGGGCTTTCAGCAGTAATTATAAAAGGAAAATCAAAAGACAGGTCGGAAGAAATTATACGCCATGTAATCCGGAATAAAGAAACCATTCAGGCGGCGGCAGGCCCTTACTCCTGCCACGTGTATATCAAAGCCGTTCAGGAAGATTCAATAACTGCCAAACGGAAAAAGAAACCGGTAAAAGCAGACACTGCATCTGCATTAAATAAGAATGCAGACTTAGACAAAATGACCATGGCTGAAATATTACTGCAACTTGACCATGCGCCACAGGGCATTAAAGAACAACGGCTGGGCGTTACCCAAAAAGGCAATACAACAGGATTGTTTTATTTATCTACTACAGACGGTGATTTTAGTCTTTATAATAATCTCATTAAAACACCCGCTGTATCGGCAACGCCATTTTTGTCGCCCGTCAGCTACAGCGGATTGCTGGCCTATCGTTTCAAAATAATAAGAACAGAGAAACAGAATGGCCATAAAATATATGTTATAAGTGTAAAACCGCGGCAGATCAGTAATGCAACGGTTGAAGGTGAAATGACCATTGCCGATAGCCTGTGGGTTATTTTGCATGCCCGGTTCAGATTGCCGGCTTATCATTTGCCGGAATATGATTTTTTTGAAGTTGATCAGCAGTACCAGTTAATAGCAGATACTGCGTGGATGCTGAATCGTCAGCAGTTTACTTATTACTCTAAAAGCAACAAGGCTAAAACATCTGGCGTTACTACCGCCACCTATACACAGTACGAACTGCACAAACAATTTGAAAAAAAACATTTTGGTGTAGAAGTGAGCGCCACCACAACCGAAGCCTATGAAAGAGACAGCAACTTCTGGAAGGCAAGCCGCACCGAACCATTAACAGCTAAAGAGCTCCGGTTTATTCATTATAAAGATAGTATTTATCATGCTACCCATACAAAAGACTATCTTGATTCGGTAGACAGGGTGATCAATAAAATAACATGGAAAAAATGGTTATGGAGCGGACAGGAATTTCATGATCATGAAAAAGAACGAACGTGGTATCTGTCACCCCTGCCTAACTTTTACCAGCCTATAGAGTTTGGCGGTGCCCGTATACAACTGGAATGTGGTTATGAAAGAACCTTTCCGTCGAAAAAAACGCTGAGTATTAATCCGAGTATAAGTTATGGTATTAGAAACCATGATGTAAACGGAGGGTTGACGCTTACCAGGATGTATAATCCTTTTAACCGTGGATTTTTTAAAATAACGGCTGATCGGGATTTCGAGTTTATTTTCGAAAACGATGCATGGATCAACCTGATCAAGCGAAGCAATTACTATCTTGATAATTCATTTGGCATTGAACACGGTCTTGAAATAACAAACGGACTGTTTCTTTATACAGATTTCGATGTGGCCTTCCGGCGATCAGTAAGTGATTATAAAACCAATCCGCTGGTAGATAGTTTGTTTGATAATCTATTAACCAATAACCATGCTGTTGCTTTTGAACCTTATAATGCCACTTACGGCAAAATACGGTTGGAATATACTCCCCGGCAGCGATATATTCGCGAGCCGAAAGAAAAGATCATCCTCGGCTCGGCATGGCCAACTTTTTATGGTACCTGGCGCAAAGGCATACCGGGCCCGCTGAACAGCAAAGTAGATTTCGATTACCTGGAATTTGGCATTAAGCAGGAAATTAAGGTTGGACTGCTGGGCATTTCAACCTACAATATCAAAACAGGTAATTTTTTTAATACCAAAGATCTTCGGCTGATCGATTACCAGTTTCAACGACGTGGTGATCCGTGGTTATTCATGAATCCCAACGAAAACTTTCAGGCGCTGGATTCTACCTTTGCACTATTTCACCGGTTTTACCAGGGGCATTACATACATGAGTTCAACGGAGCGCTGATCAATAAAATTCCTATTCTAAAAAAATTACAATTGCGCGAAGTGGCAGGCGCGGGTTTTCTGATAGCACCCGAACGATCACTTCGTTATGCAGAAGCCTTTGTTGGTATTGAACGCGTTTTCAAATGGCCCTTTAACCCCCTCGCCAAATTTAAACTGGGTGTATATGCCGTTGGCTCTGCCGCCAACCAGTTTCACAACCCGGTGCTGTTTAAAATAGGCATAACAACGTGGGACAGGAAGCATAATAAGTGGCATTAGTCATTCCTGAAACCTGTATCCTGCACCCCAGGTAGTTAAGATATACTGGGGTTGCGTTAAGTCATCTTCGATCTTTATACGCAGTCTGTTTATGTGGGAAGTAACGGTATGCTCGTATCCTTCAAATGTATATCCCCAAACCTGTTCAAGCATTTCCTGACGGCTGAAGGTTTTTCCGGGATTGCCTGCCAGCAGAAAAAGCATATCGAATTCTTTATTTGTTAACGTGAGGCGTTTTCCTTTCAGGGAAACCATTCTTTTTTCTTTGTTAATGTAAATATCCCTGTATTGAATTTCTTTCCTTTTGTAGTGAAAGCTCATTTGGCTTTGTTCGGCCCTGCGTAATAAGGCTTTTGTACGGGCCATCAGTTCGCGTACGCCGAATGGCCGCGTTACATAATCATCGGCGCCCATTTCAAATGCAATTACCTTATCGGCTTCATCTGAATCGGCGGCAAGCATCATAATCGGACTGTTGATTTGATTATCCCTAAGGGTTTTGCATACCTCTACCCCATCTATATCGGGTAAAAGCGCTTCGAGAAGGATGACGTCGTAATTTTCAGTTAATGCTCTTTTGAGCGCATCTTTGCCACTATTGCAGATAGTAAGCTGATACAATGTTGAATTAAAATGATAAGTAAGCAGTTCTACAATCTGGTGATCATCTTCAACCAAAAAAATATTTTTCATGTGCTACGATTGATTGTCTGACAACCGCTTCAAACCGGGCAGTTACTTTAGGTGCAGGAAGGAAAATCTTCAGAGGGTTCCTGTATTTTTTTGCAAATTTGGTACCATTGCCCTGAAAATGAACAAAGCAACCCGTGTTGCCTGTTATACAATATTGTTCATGATTGTTCACCACGGAATTGTTATAAAAGCCCATTTGTATTATTTTGTTCCGTAGATTTTTTTGCACAAAGAAAAGTCGGAAAGACAGAAAAGTCGGAAAGTCCGAAAGAAGTTTAATACAAGAATTTTCTTTCCGACTTTCGGACTTCCGGACTTCCGGACTTTTCAGATTAAATTTGCTGATAAACAAACGCTAACATGGCTGCAACCAAAGAAATTAGCCTTAATCCGGTCTCGAAGCTAAATAACGATACCGGGTTTAGCACCACCGGTGTTATCAACGGGAGCCGGTTCATTAACAAAGACGGCACCTATAACCTGCGCAAAACAGGCTGGCCGTTCTGGGACCGGTTTAGTATTTTTTATACGATGATCTCTCTGCCGCTCTGGAAATTTATAACCATTATTGTAAGTTTCTTTTTTGCCATAAACCTGGTATATACCTCGATTTACTATCTCATTGGCCCTTCGGAATTCATCGGTTTTATTTCCACGTCAAGGGGGGGCATATTCAAAGAGCTGTACTTTTTCAGTACTGAAACTTTTACCACGGTGGGATATGGCCGGGTAAACCCGATAGGTGATGGAGCCAATCTGGTAGCTGCCGTTGAGGCAATGAGCGGTTTTCTTTCGTTTGCGCTGGCAACAGGTCTTATTTATGGCCGTTTTGCCCGTCCCCGCGCGCACCTTGCTTTCAGTGATCATGCACTGGTATCGCCGTATCGTGATAAAATGGGTTTGATGTTCCGGTTTGCCTGTTATAAAGAAAATCATGCATTGACAGATGTTTCGGTTCAGGTAAATCTCGCCATGCTGATCCAGGAAAACGGAGAGGCGCGGTACCGCTACTACGAACTGCCGCTGGAACGCAGTAAAATTGAAAATATGCCCATGAACTGGACGGTGGTGCATCCTATTGATGATAAAAGTCCCCTGAAAGATTTTGCAGAACAGGATCTTGAGTCAACCGATATGGAACTGTATGTGCTGGTGCGCGGGTTTAATGAAGTATATGGAAATTTTGTGCTGCAAAGAACTTCATATACATGGCAGGAGATCAGGTTCAACCGCAAGTTTATTCCCATGTATCAGGAAACACCCAGTGGCACTGTACTTGAGTTACATAAACTGAGCGACCATGCCGAGATTAAACCAAAAGCAGAAAACCCACCATTTGTAGCCTGGAGCTGATTAATTGGAAAATTTGAAAATGTGCTAATTTGAAAATGATTTCCTCATTTCTTACACGTTAACTATTGGCATAATTTTCAAATTTTCAAATCATCTCATTTTCAAATTATTAATACCCGTACACCACATGATTAATGAGAAAGCCATTACACTGGCAAAAAAACTGTGGAACTATCATCAGTTACATCATACTTTGGAAAAGTGTGACTGCATATTGGTATTAGGCAGTCATGATCTGCGCGTAGCAGAACGTGGCGCCGACTTATACCTGCAGGGCCTGGCTCCTATTATTATTTTTTCGGGCGGTCTGGGCAATTTAACGAAAGACATGTGGACCGAAACGGAAGCCGATCTGTTCGCCACTATCGCCCTCGATAAAGGCGTTCCGCGCGAAGCGATCTTTATTGAAAACAAAAGCACCAATACGGGTGAAAATATTCTGTTTACCCGGCAATTACTGAAAGATAAAAATCTCGACCTGCAGAGTTTCATTGTAGTGCAAAAGCCATATATGGAACGGCGCAGTTATGCCACTTTTAAAAAACACTGGCCCGATAAAAAACTACTGGTAACGTCTCCCCTGTTATCATTTGATGAATATCACAATGACGAAATACCTCTTGAAAGGGTTATCAATATCATGGTAGGCGATCTGCAACGAATAAAAATATATCCTGAAAAAGGCTTTCAGATCGTTCAGGAAATTCCAGATGATGTATGGAAGGCTTATGAAGAGCTTGTTGAAATGGGATTTGACAGGCATCTGGTGAAATAGTCGGAAAGTCAGTAAAGTCAGAAAGTCCGGAAGACCGAAAGGCTTAAGAATAAAACTATTTCTTTCGGACTTTCCGACTTACGGACTTCCGGACTACTACTCAAACACTACCGTCTTATTTCTATACATAATCACTCTGTCTTCAAAAACCAGCCGCAGGGCTTTAGCCAATACGGCGGTTTCAATTTCTTTTCCGGCTTTCATCATATCACCGGCGGTATGCGAATGCGTTACAGGAATGATCTGTTGCGCAATGATAGGCCCTTCATCGAGTTCATTGGTAACAAAGTGCGCTGTAGCGCCGATCAGTTTTACACCACGCTCAAATGCCTGCCGGTAAGGATTGGCGCCTACAAATGCAGGTAAAAAAGAATGATGGATATTGATAATGCGCCCCGAAAACTGCGCCACAAAATCGGGAGACAAAATGCGCATGAATTTAGCGAGCACAATATAATCGGGCGCATATTTGTATACCAGTGCGGCCAACTCCTGCTCAAATTCCTTTTTACTTTTTTCTTCATGCGATACCAGATAAAAAGGAATATCAAAACGCCCGCATATATCCTGCAACGTTGTATGGTTACCGATGACACCTAACACCTGAGCGCCGAGTGTTTTGAAATAATGACGAACAAGAATATCTGTAAGGCAATGGTATTCTTTTGTTACCATGACCACCACTTTCTTTTCGGGCAAAGGATTCACCGTTATGATAGCATCGGATGGCAATACCATCTGAAGTTTTGACTCCAGTGAAGCGGCATCAGCCTCCTGCTCTACTTCTACCCTGAAGAAGAAACGGTTTTCTACTTTATCAACATGCTCACGTAGTGAAACAATATTCAATTGTTCCTTAGCCAGCACACCGGTAATGGCAGCAACCAATCCAACCTGGTCTTTACATTGAATTACGATGATCATATGTAAACAAAGTTAGTCTGAAAGTCGGAAAAGTCCGAAAGTCCGGAAGAAAGACACGCTGATATATCTTTCGGACTTTCGGACTTCCTGACTTCCCGTCTGTTTTAAAAACCAGCCGACAGACTGATATAATAATACCCTCCGTTCATGCCAAACTGAGTTGCATTGCGGCTGTACACAAAACGCCCATCGGAAGTATTGCCGTAATAAATATTCGATTTGTCGCCTTTGCCACTGCGAAACCATTGCAGTTTATCGGGGTATACATCAAATATATTATTTGCTCCGATGGTTACCCGTACCTGCGGAATAATGCTGTAACTAATGCTGGCGTCTGTTACCGTTTTGGCGTCATATGTTTCATCGAGCCGCGGGTCGGGATTCAATGATGATACTTTTCCAAACCGGGTTGCCCGCGCCATAACAGTTATTTTGTTAATGGTATAGCTGGCCGATAAAGAGATCTTGTTTTTCGGATTGGCGAGTTCCACACGCGATTGCTCTCCCCGGTCGAAAAAGAAATAGTTTCCGACAGAATCGGGAACAGCAGGAATATTTTGTGTGCCCTTTACTCTTTTGATGGTTGTTTCGTTAAAGTTGGCGGCGAGCGTAATATCGAGCGCGCCTTTGCCAATTTTGGGACTGGTAGCAATGATCACATCGAGTCCGTTTGTTTTGGTATCGATAATATTTGCAAAAGCCTGTACCACCTGCACATCACCGGATATACCGGCATTGTTCAAAACAGTAGCAACGGTTGGGTTTGATCTTCTGAACGGACCGGCCAGTAAAATACGGTTCTTAATATCGATTCGATAGGCATCGATGGTAACAGAAACTGCCGACACCGGTTTTGAGGTAATACCCAGACTATAATTGACCGATGTTTCTTCTTTGAGATCAGGAATACCCAATGCCTTTGCAATAGGATCGTTATTGCGAACGGTGAGCGTATTGCTGGGCGATAAAGCACCGCCGATCAGTTGGAACTGCGTACTGGTATTATTGAAGAAGTACTGGTGAATAGAGGGCGCTCTGAAGCCGTTGCTGATAGCACCGCGGATGGATAATCCATCGAGTATTTTATATCGCAATGCGAGTTTACCGGCAACAGCGCTTCCAAAATCGCTGTAATGTTCGTAACGGCCGGCCACATTTACGAGTAATTTGTTGGTAAGATCTGTTTCCACATCTACATAGGAGCTTAATACGTTCCGTGTTTCATTTACTGCATTGGATGGCTGATAGCCGGGAAAAACCTGCGCACCGCCTGCCTTTCCTCCATTGGGATCATAATTCTTCCACGATGCTTCCTCGCCGGGTGTTATTTTAAACATGTCAAAACGCATTTCTGCGCCCAGCGCTACGTTGAAGGAAGGCAGGTTTAATTGCGATCCGAAATCTTTTGAAAAGTCTACATTGGTAGTGCTTTGCTGAAATGCGAGTTTACCGCAATAAAATGAAGTTGGTGAACTGGCGTCCATGCTGGCATTGTCTGAATTGGTAACGTCAAATCTGAACTGGTTGCCACCGTAGGTAGTGCTTGCATCCCAGTTCCAGGCCGTGTGCGTTTTTCCCCTGAAACCTATAATGCCTGAGCGGTCGTTGATGGTAGATTCAATGTATGGTAAAAATCCGCGCGGAAATAATTGCGGCACCACCTGCGTTGTTTGTTTGGGATAGCGGTAAAAGCCGGCTGCTTTGCCCTTGCGGTAACTGTACATACCGGTTGCATAAAACTTTGTATTGTGTGTAACCGGAAGTTCAAGGTTGGCTTCGCCATAGACATTGAGTTGTTTTGAATTGCCGATGTACATATTGTTCTTTCTGTCCCAGCCTCCGTTCTGTGCTATGAGTGCACTGTCCTGCGACGCATTGGTTGAATATACTGTGCCGAGATAATCGCCTGCCCTGTTGGTTGGCTGCCGGTGCCTGATTTCACCGGTGAGGTTCAGCACGCCGCCTTTCTTTCCTAATTTCAATCCTTCGTTTATGCCTAACTGCAGGTTGGCGCCATCGCCTTTATATTGCTGTCCGGCATGTGCAAATACCTGTGTACCCGTTCTCTTTTTTAATACGACATTGATCACACCTGCAATGGCATCGGAGCCATATTGTGAAGCGGCGCCGTCGCGCAATACTTCAATGCGTTCAATGGAACTGGCAGGAATGGCGTTGAGATCGGTGCCTACGGAACCCTTTCCGACAGTACCGTTAATGTTTACCAGGGCGGTATTGTACCTGCGTTTGCCATTTACCAATACGAGCACCTGATCGGGGCCGAGCCCGCGTAAGGAAGCCGGGTCAACGTGATCGGTGCCATCGGCAACGGTTTGCCGGTTAGAAACAAAAGAAGGAGCCGTAAACTGAATTTGTTGCGTGGGTTCAATTTGCCCGGTTGCCAATAAGTCTTTAGATGAAATGACGTCTACCGGCACAGGCGATTCCACATTGGATCTAGGCCTTAACGAGCGGGACCCCACTACCACGGTAGTTAATTCAGCTACGGCTTCTTCAAGATTTATACTGAGATTATGCTGGCCTCCTACAGTTATTTCCTTTGATTTAAAACCGATGAAAGAAATAACGAGCACATCCCCTTCCTTTACATCAATGGAAAAATTTCCGGCGATATCGGTAGTGGCGCCGGCGTTCCTCCCCTTAATAATAACAGATACACCTGATAAGGGCTCGCCTCTTGTATTGGTAATTTTACCGGTGATCGGAACAGGATTGGCGTAGCAGAAATTGGTAAATAATACAGTCAGTAGCAGTACAATAATGAAAGAGCTTCGGTTCATAGATAAGCGTTTTGGTAAGGTTTAAAAATGTTGCCTGGTCTCTCAGTTTTTTTGCACCACATAGATATTTAGGAACCATAGAATTTCACACTATGTGGTGAAAGCCGTGCTTACTAAAGTTAACTAAATTTTCGTATAGGCATTCCGTTATTTATAAAAACGAAGGCCCACCGTTGATTAACGGGGGCCTCGCTGAATTATATTATAAAATAATGAATAGTGAATATTCAATGTGGATACTGAAGTTCTTTTACTTCGATGTTGGATATTCGATATTCAGCATTCGATATTATTCTTTGGTAAAGAACCTGTTCATAAACAAAAGCTGATACCCTATGGCATTGGTCCAGTACTCCCAGTCATGATTACCCGGGCGGCTGATGAAATCGTGGGGAATATTATTAAGCAGCAGTTTTTCGTGAAGCTCGCAGTTTACTTTGTAGAAGAAATCGCTGGTACCGCAATCGAAAATAATGGCCAGCGAACCGGGTGTTAATAAATGAGTGTTATTGATTACGCTGTTGGCGTTCCAGCGGTCGGGATAATCGGAATATTTGCCAAGTCGTTTGGCGATATCCCAGTTGAGGGGAAAAGGACGAATGTCAACGCCTCCGCTCATGCTGCCGGCGACGCCAAAAATATCCTGATGGCGAAAGGCAAGGTAAAGCGCGCCATGGCCGCCCATGCTTAAACCGGTAATACCGCGGCCGCTTCTGTTTTTGATCGTTTTATAATGCTCATCTACCCATTGCACGAGTTCTTTGGCCACATAGGTTTCGTATTTCCAGGTGGTATCGACCGGACTGTCGAAATACCAGCTTGAAAAATTGCCATCTGCACATACAATCAGGATGTTATACAGATCGGCGTATTTAGTTATAAGGGGCGCTTTAGTGATCCAGTCGGCATAATTGCCGCTGTAGCCGTGCAGCAGGTAAACAACGGGAACTTCTTTTGCTTTGGCGTAACCATCGGGTTTTACCACTACCGCTTTGATATTCTTTTTCATGGAGGCGCTAAAGGTGAGCACGGTATCTACGGTAGCACAAAAGGAAGAGGTGACGGAGATCAGGATCAGACTAAGGGTGAGACAAAAGGCAGCCATCTTTTTCATGCGCGTAAAGATATCTCAAATATTAATATTCAATGTTCAATGTTGAATTTTCAATTTTTAAGTTGGACTTCAATATTGGCAGGGATGCAGCGTATGGCACGAAAAATGCGTCAATAAGATGAATGAAAGTGAGGCCTGTATGTGTTTGCGGAATAGAGATCAGTTCTCACGGCTGCTTCGGGTGGGGACTCGAATCCGAATAATATCCTGGTGTTTTCTGGGAAAAGATTACTCTGATGATGCACTTTTTTGTTACACTTTCCGCCTGAAACCCCGCCCGCATAACCTGACAATTCCGGGTTCGTTCGGACGGGGCATTCAGCCGGGCTCCTCTCAACGTTGCGACCGTTCAAAACAAATGCTGAAATATAAAAAAGGGGCAAAAAGCTCTT
>Ga0105239_10003044_pt1 | contig 20839 bp, 22 predicted proteins | sample KBSC44metaG_FD_92761 | JGI IMG/M metagenome (GOLD analysis project Ga0105239, IMG submission 92761) | Corn rhizosphere microbial communities from Kellogg Biological Station, Michigan, USA - KBS C4-4 metaG | ecosystem: Host-associated > Plants > Roots > Rhizosphere > Soil | place: Michigan, USA... | reverse complement strand
GGTGAAGTATAATTGTTGTAAATACTTTTCTCAAAATAATGCGTATAAGACACCAGCACATCCGCAACTTTCCCTTTTTTATAACTATAAGAAGGTGTTAATGTATATTGATAGAAATCTGTTTTATTATTATCATTCAATAAAAAGCCCGCAAAAGAAATTCCAAATCCACTTTTGTGATAATACCCCACGGAAGGACTAAATACAAATCTTTGAGAATTTTGTAATGATTCTATTGATTTATCCTGGCTGCTATAAAGATTATTTCCTACCCCAACATTTACGCGGAAGTAACTTGGATTTTTATCGTAGTTATTTATCATTTTAAGCATTTCATCATTTTGCAATAGAGAATCCAGTATATGTTGATCTGAAGGACTTAGCTGTCCATACGATTTTGAAAACATAAAAATTCCTGTAAGAAAAAACAATAAAATTCTTCGCATAGGTGGTAAATTAAAAAAATGCCATTTCAATACAGGAGCAATTCTATCCTTTTCAAAAAGTCTCCTGAAACAGACCTCAAAAATAGAATTAAGTTTAATCAGTGAGTGATAAACAAGGGCGAGGCGACTTCAAAATACCAACTGTTAATAAGCCATGTTTTATTACTATCAGGCTAATAGCATACCTTTGCGCCCAAAATAAAATTTAAAAATGAATGAATTTGAAGGTCTTGGGTTGAATGAAAACCTTGTTAAGGCTGTTACTGATCTTGGTTTTGATACGCCCACTCCTATACAAATTAAGGCGATTCCTATTCTACTGTCGGGCACTACAGATTTTGTGGGGCTTGCTCAAACAGGAACCGGAAAGACAGCAGCCTTCGGGTTACCATTATTACAATTAGTTGAAGCTGAAAATAAGTATCCACAGGCATTGATCGTATGCCCTACCCGCGAGCTTTGTTTACAAATATGCAGCGACATCCAGGACTATAAAAAATATTCACGCAATATTCTTGCGGAACCCGTGTATGGTGGTGCTTCCATTGTAATGCAAATACGTGCACTAAAAAAAGGAGTTCACATCGTTGTCGCTACGCCGGGCCGGCTTATTGATATGATAGAAAGGAAAGCTATCGATCTGCAGAAAGTAAAATATGTTGTTCTTGATGAAGCGGATGAAATGTTAAATATGGGTTTTAGAGACGATATAGATTTCGTTTTAAAGAATACCATCAACAGGCAAAGCATCTGGCTTTTTAGCGCTACAATGCCTTCATCTGTTCGTGAGATTTCGAAAAATTTCATGCGCAATCCGCAGGAAGTAACCGTTGGCAAAAAAAATACTGCTAACGTAAACATCGATCACCAGTATTTTATAACTCCCGCTCAATCGAGATTCGAAACTTTAAAAAGGTTGATCGATTTCAATCCCGGCATTTATGGAATTATTTTTACCCGTACAAAGGCAGATGCCCAGGACATTACAGAAAGGCTGGTAAAACAAGGTTATGATATTGAGGCTTTGCATGGCGATCTTACGCAACAGCAGCGTGATAAAGTAATGCAAAGATTCAGGGAAAAAAGTATCCAGTTATTAATTGCTACTGATGTTGCTGCAAGAGGTATTGATGTGGAAGGAATAACACATGTTATCAATTTTGAATTGCCTGATGATATGGAAGTATACACACACAGAGCAGGACGTACGGCACGTGCGGGAAAAAGCGGTATTTGTATTTCTGTTTGCCACAGCAGGGAAGCATTTAAAATTCGTCAGCTTGAAAAAATGGTGAATGCCCAGTTTCACCGGCTTGATATACCCAGCGGCAAAGATGTATGTCGCAAACAGTTTTTCTTTTTTATGGATAAACTGATTAATGCCGATACGTCGTATGGTGATTACGAAACTTATATGCCCGATCTTCAGAAGAAATTTGCTGATATAAGTAAAGAAGAAGTTCTGAAAAGAGTTGCCGCACTTGAGTTTGATCATTTCTTAAAATACTATGAAAATGCTGATGACCTGAATGCAAGAACTGATGTGAGGGAAAGAAGATTTGAAAATAATACCAGCCGCGATCGCGGAGTTAGAAAAGAGAGACCATCTTTTCAAAGAGATAATGGATATACAAGACTGTTTATTAATCTTGGCACCAAGGATGGTTTTTATAAAGCCAGTTTTTTACAATTTATTTTAGATGAAAGCAATCTTAAAAAAGAAGTGTTGGGCAAAATTGATCTTCGTGATATGAACTCCTGGGTTGAAATAGATAAATCGGCAGCCGGAAAAATGATTAAAAGTATGGACGGGAAAAAATACAATGGAAGATTGATTAGAATGAACGAAGCGGACGGCGGTTTTAAAAGGCCCCCAAATGAGGGAAGAAAAAGAATTCCCATGAATGAGAACAGGTACTAAGATCTACTCCCATATTTTATTTATAATAATCATTTCAAAAGCATTTGTATTAAATGCTTTTTTTATTTCAGGCAGATAACTTTACTTCGTTAACCTGGTTTTTATTTCATCCAAATATTTTTACATGAAAAATATTATCACGCCACTGGTTTGCCTCCTCGCAATATCAATTCCTACGTCGTTTCTTTATTCTCAATCAACAGCAGATTCGTTGCTCAATTTTATTAAACAAAATAAAAACAGGTCTTCTCTTTTTCTAAGAAAAAACGATACCGTAATTGCCCAACTAAATGAAGATAAATTAATGCCGCTGGCCAGCACGGTAAAAATTATTGTAGCAATTGAATTTTCCAAACAGGCTGCTCATAATGTGATTGATGAAAATAAAAGAATTCCCTTAAGCGAACTGGACAAATATTATTTACCTAATACTGACGGTGACGCACACCCGAAATGGGTTGCGTACGAAAGACGACTCCGCCATATAACCAATGACAGCTTGAAATTAATTGACGTCGCACGAGGTATGATTATCTTCAGCAGCAATGCCAATACCGAATATCTTATGGATTTGCTCGGATTTGAAAATATACAAAACAACCTGCAGCTTTTAGGGCTGAAAAAACACACACCCATTTATCCTTTAGTATCTTCTTTGTTCTTATATCAAAATCCAAAAAAAATAAGTGAGGATAAAATAATAAGAGTAATTGAGAAATTAAGTAACGAAGATTATGCCAGGGCTGCCCTGTTAATTCATAATGAGTTGAAGAACGATAGCAATTATAAGAAAAAATTCCGCCCGCAGGATCTTACCTTAAAAATGCAAAAAGAATGGAGCGACCGGTTGCCTTCATCCACCACCAAAGAGTATGTACAAGTATGCTCTATCCTTAACAACAGGAAATTTTTTGATGAGAAGACATATTCTACACTCGCCGAAGTGTTGGAATCATTAATGGAAGCGCCGGCAAATAAAACATGGCTCTCGCATGCCGGAATGAAGGGTGGTTCTACGATTTTTGTGCTAACTAAAGCATTATATGCAACGCTTAAAAATGGAACAAGGATTGAAATGGCTTATTTTTTTAATGATCTCACCGGTGAAGAAAACATCCGGCTGCAAAAATGGATGAACGATTTTGAAATAAAAGTTTTAACGGATGAGAAATTTAGAAACGAAATGATTTTTTAAAACAAAGCCGAGATTTTAACGCTCCTGCTCTACAAGCTTTTTGGCACAACATTCATCAAATCTTACCAACCTTTGCATAATAGGCTATTAGAGTCGCAATTACTTCGTTGTAACTGCGAAGCCCTTTGGGTTGCTCGTTTGCAAGTAAATATTTTCCATACAGCCAGCTTATTGCGGGTTCTAAAACACTTGTATATTTTTTATTAAACTGCCGCCATTCCAGTATATCCGCCTTTACAGCAGGGATTAATTGAACCGCAGCGCTTTTGGAAGCTGCTGAATCAAAATAAAATACCTCACGGTTGGCATACACGAAAAGATCGAGGTAGGTTGAGTATTGAAACAATGCATCCTGAGAATTTGCGGCGGCCAGGTATCCTGAAAAATTGGCTTCATCTTCTTTCGCATATCCCAGTTGGTGGCCCATTTCATGTAACGTGATGTATGGACGTAAAAATTTGGGAACAGTAGTATTTACCTGGGCCTCACCGGTGAAAGGATTGTAATAACCTGTAAAGCCAACGTAATCGCCTAACCACCCATACAAAGAAGATTTTATTGAAGCTCCGTTGTATTGCATGAAAGGATAAACTACTGCCGCGTCTTCATAACATTTTACTGCTCTTTGAAACAACTCTTTATTATCGGGATAGGTAATCCTTTCTTTAATAATTGCCTGTTTGGTTTCATTTACTTTTTGCAACAGCAAATCCTGTATCATTTTTAGATGAGCAGTATCGTAATCAATCTGCGACAAATTCAGTTGCCATGCAATTCCCTTTCGGTTATAATTTAATCCCCAGAAAATATTAAAAACAATATAAACACTTGCAAATATTAAGATGACCTTCCACAATTTTTTAATGAGTAAATGCTTCGTGAGTTTCCTTTTAATAAGAAGCGTTAGGTTTTTTATCAGTTTCCACGCTAACCAGCCACCAGCGGTTAAATATAAAATATCTCCAAAACTAAAAGGTATCCATCCAAATAAAAACCTCAAAACAATTGAAAAAGAATAATAAAAATCGCTTGTATAAAATCGCTCAACCTGGTGGTTACTTTGTGCCCATAATTTTATGCCAACTACCAGCAGAAGCGCTGTTAACCATATCCATCTTTGTCTTTTAAAATTGCTGAAAATATTCATAAAAACGGGGAACAGATTTGAGAACAAAAATCGATTAGTGTGTATTGATTAATAGCCGAAGTTAGTTGAAAGCGTAAGTTTAATAGGAATTTAAGAGCTGAAATTGTGCAAGTGTCTAATTTTACTGTGTTTTTGTGAAAAAAATTAATTGATTTTCCTTACCTTTGCCCCCCTTTAATTTGATATCATGGGAAACAGGCGCAAGTTTGACATTGCCTTCGTTGGTTTAAAGCCTGGAATTCATGAGTTTAACTACGAGGTAGATCAAAAGTTCTTTACAGATTACCAGCAGGATAGCGGCGCTGCAATCGAATTCAACGACTGTGAAGCAATTATAAAGCTGAAGCTCGAAAAGAATACGTCATTCATGATGTTGAAGTTTGAAGTGGGCGGCAGTGTAAATGTTATTTGCGACCGGTGTGGAAACACTTTAACGATGAATCTTTGGGACGAATTTAACATGGTGGTGAAGCAGGTTGAAAACCCCGACGAGATGAATGAAAGTGAAGAAGACCCCGATATTTATTATATATCGAGAACTGAAAGCCATCTCCATCTTGCAGATTGGATTTATGAATTTGTATCGCTGAGTATTCCAATGCAACGGATGTGCAGTGAACAGGAAATGGGTGGACCTCAATGCAACAAAGAAATACTATCGATGCTCAAAAAAATGGAGTCGGGAGTAATTGAAAATAATCATCCCCTGCAAAAGGGACTTGAACAGTTTAAGAATAAAAACAATTAATTTATATTTTAATCTACGGTTATGCCAAATCCAAAACGCAGACATAGTCAGCAAAGAAGTGCCAAAAGAAGAACACATTATAAAGCAGATGCTCCTACTTTGAGCGTTGACAGTACTACCGGCGAAACGCATGTGCGCCATCGTGCACATGTTAACGAAGGAAAGCTTTACTACAAGGGGAAAGTAGTTGCAGAGAAAGCGCCTTTGAAGGCCTGATTAAGCGGTTCCGCATTTTTATGATATCCAAAAATAAAGTTTGAGTAACTTCAACTTTGCTTTTGGATTTTTTATTTGAACTGAACTCACACTCTAACTTTTATTAAAAACAGCATCAGTTAACTTTGTATTATGAAAATAGCACTGGATATGATGGGCGGAGATTTTGCTCCGTTAGAAGCGGTAAAAGGCGTTCGGCTTTTTTTTTCACAACCACAGCAACAGGTAAATTTAATTCTCATCGGCGATGAAGAAAAAATAAGTCCTCTTTTATCCGAATATAAAATAGCTGCTGAAAATATTAAAGTAGTTCATGCTTCGCAGGTAATTGAAATGCATGAACATCCCACAAAAGCTTTAAAAGAAAAACAACAATCTTCCATCGCAATCGGATTTCATTTATTGTCAACAGGCAAGGCTGATGCATTTATAAGTGCAGGCAATACCGGCGCAATGATGGTAGGTTCCTTGTTCAGTATTAAAGCAATTGACGGAGTACAACGGCCAACCATAGGCGCTTATCTTCCAAAAGAAAACGGATCGCTGTCTTTATTGGTAGATGTTGGATTGAACAGTGATTGTAAACCGGAAAATTTAAACCAGTTTGCTGTGCTTGGATCTTTGTTTGCAAAGTATATTTTAAATACACCCGATGCACGTGTTGCTCTTATAAATTTGGGAGAAGAAGAAGGCAAAGGAAATCTTCTCACGCAGGCAGCTTATTCTTTATTAAAAGAAAACAATCAAATTAATTTTATCGGAAATGCAGAAGGCCGCGATCTTTTAAAAGATAAAGCCGATGTATACGTTTGCGATGGATTTACGGGAAATGTTATTTTAAAATTTGCAGAATCTGTTTTTGATATTGTACAAAACAGGAAAATTGAGGACGAACATTTCAATCGTTTCAATTTTGAAATTTATGGTGGTGTTCCTGTATTGGGAGTAAACAAACCTGTAATAATAGGGCATGGCATATCGCATGCAAAAGCTTTTGACAATATGATTAAGATTGCTAAGAAAATGCTTGATGAAAATTTAATCGATAAAATGAGAAGTAGTTTTTCCGCTTAAATGTGCAACAACATATTTTCGATTATCAATATCAGGAAAACGGATGTTTTTTTTCGGGCAGAAATTTTAGTGATCTGTGCGTTAGTCTTTCCACATCATGTCAAATGACGATAAGCCTCAATCGCAATTTTGTAAAAGGCCCTTTCTATAGTGTCAAATATTAAAGTCTTGAAAATAATCTCCCCCTGTACACCGGCTTGATAGCTTAAAGTTATATTCAATATAAAAGGTGTTTGTCGCCCCTTAACCTTATTCTTTATTTATTATTTTTACTACCGTCATATTTCAAAATACGGGATGATCTGCAACAGAAGAACTTTACGATGTTTGTTTATAATCTGCACCTTTTATTCGTTGCATTGTTCGTTGTATGCACAAATGGATACAATTCCTAAAAAGTCAGTTTCAGATACCATAACTAAGAAGCCGAAATCGGATTCCACAACCAGGCAATCGCTGGATGAATACCTCAAATCGCGAAAAGGTTTTGTTGGTAAAATGTTTAAAGGCCTCACAAGAGACACGACACCTGTGCAAAAAGCAAATAATCTAAGAAGAAATGATGCTCCTTATAAACTTTTTGAAGGAGCAGTAATACGACATATAATAATTAAAGATTTGCCCTTTGGTATTCCGTTAACCGATACTTCAAAAAATGTGGTTACCGTGTTCACCAAAATTGCTAATACTCTTCACCATACCACGCGTAAAGCCGTTATTCGAAATAATCTTTTCTTCAAAGAGAAAGAACTGCTCGTACCTTACCTTATGGCAGATAATGAAACTTACCTCAGGCAATTGCCCTACATACAGGATGCTGTTATTGAATTGGAGCCGGCGCATGACCTTAGCTTGGATTCGGTGGATGTATATGTTGTAGTAAAAGACTTGTTTTCTCTTGGGGGTTCTATTTCATCACTGGGCTTAAGAAATACTGACGTTGCAATTAAGGAAGATAATATTACTGGTTCGGGAAATGGCATCGTAATTCATGGTTTGTACGACATAAGCAGGCGAAGAAATTTCGGCGGCGGTATTGAATATGTTTTGAGAAATATAGGCAACAGTTTTACAAACTTTAATTTTGGATATCAAAGCTATTATCCCAATATAATAGGGCTTAAAGAAGAAAATCTCTATTATATGAAGCTTACAAAACCTTTAATAAACCGTTATGCGCATTGGACATATGAGTTTGACGGATCTTATCATTCTACGAGGAATATGTATTCTTCCGATTCGATATATTTAAGCGATGTGCGGTACCGTTATTACAATGTGGATGCATGGATGGGTTATAACATTAATTCTACCGGATTCAGTACCACAGCTGAAGATAAAAAACTGAGAAAATTAATCGGGTTGCGAGTTATTGATCAGCAATTCCAGGACCTGCCCGGAAAATATATTACCCAATATAACTGGCGCTATGCAAGCCTTACCGGCGCTATGGCATCATTATCTTTTTACCGCCAAAATTTTTATAAGTCTCAATATATATATGCGTTTGGAATAAATGAAGATATTCCCGAAGGCCTGACAATTACCCTGACGGCAGGGTATACCAAAAAGCAGAATTTGTCGCGTCCATTTTTAGGCTTTAATTATGAACGATCCATTTTCAATGCAAAAAATAATTACTTCAGCTATGCCTTGCGGGCTGAAGGTTACCTCGATCATAAAAAATTTGAGGATATCAACTTGTTTGGAACCATAGATTATTTCGACCATTTAAAAGCTATGGGGAAAAAATGGAAGCAGCGTACATTTGTTGACATAGGAGTTGCTAAACAAATTAACACGGTACTCAACGAACCATTATATATTGATAGCAAGTATGGCCTACCAGCATTTAGAAATGGCCCTGAAGGTGGTTCTCTTCGTGCATCCGTAAAGGCAGAATCGGTTTTTTACAGTCCATGGGCGTTTGAATCATTCCGGTTTGCTCCCTTTATTTTTGGTAATACCGGGCTTTTCACACCCTATAATACTCCAATAAATACCAGCAATATTTACACATTAGTTGGAGGAGGGCTAAGGACAAGAAATGAGAGCCTGATTTTCGGAACACTTGAACTTAAAGGTTATTATTTTTTAAAGAAGAATATCAACAATGAGAATTGGCGGGTGGACATTAGTACGGATATAACTTTCAAATACAATACTCAATTGGTGAGAAAGCCCGACTTTATCCAGGTGAACTAATAAATTTATCCTTAATAAATCAAATCTGCCCGAAGTGCGTAAAACAAAAAGCATCTGATTTCGCTCTTCTTATCACTCCGATCGCTCGGAATTCTAATCAAACTAACCTGATGCTTTTTTGCTGAAAGCTTTGATCTTTTAAGGGATTTTCTACTTCCAACTTTGTACCTCTAAGGTACATATATTGGAAACGTTTTTCCAAATATTTTCAATGGTTGTTCTGCACCCGTTTTTCACAAAGTTATGCACAAGTCAAAGCTGGTAGGTACCTTCTTTTAGAATTTAATATTCCCTGCTGAATTCTTACTGCCAATTATTTTCAAGTTGGTATCTTAAATGAACCATTATTGATTTAAGGTGAATATTCGGATAAATGGCTTTATTATTCGAAGGCATTTAAATATCTTGTAATAAAATCAGCAAGTTTGAGAATTCTATATAGAAAATATTTTGAATTGACTTTTTGGATCATGGCTCTTACATCCTTAGCTATAATGAATCCAGGTAGCAACCCTCATTATTCATTTTGTTTATTTAAATTTTTGGGATTGAAATTTTGTCCCGGTTGCGGCCTTGGCCATTCCATCAGTTACTTATTCCATGGGGATATTCGTGAATCGTTTTCAGCACATCCTTTGGGGATTTTTGCTGTAATTGTTCTCATCGGCAGGATATACAATTTATTTCGGTTACATATATTTTCAAAAACTATAAAACATCATTATGGACTACAATAACGCAAACTCAGTAAACCCGGTACTTTTAAAATATCTTTACGATATTACGCCTGAAGAGTTAATTACCATTAACTCACGTACGCAGGGATTTGGTGATGACGAGTTAACTCACTTCTGCATGATTTATCGCTCTAAAAGAAAAGACCCGCAAACTATTTTATTATTATGCCTGCTTGGTCTTGTTTTTGTAGCTGGCATTCACCGGTTTGTTATCGGGCAGGTAGGCATGGGGATTCTCTATTTTTTTACGGGAGGTTTATGTGTTATAGGCACGATTGTAGATGCTGTAAATCATAAGGACCTTGCATTAGAGTATAACGGCAAAATGATTGCAGAAACTTTAACGATGCTGAATATGATTAAAAGATAAAATCATTCTGTTGGTTTTTCCTTAAAATTATTTTTCTTAATTAGCAGTAACGAAAAAAATACTTACGAAATTAAATTCATTTAAAATATGCATTTTGCAATCCTGGATAACCAAATCAATCCCGTTAAATAGATCATGATAAGCCGCGCTGGAAATTTGACGACAACGCCTAATTTCGTTCGACTAACGGTTTAAAAGAATTATATAATGATACTGCAAAAAGCTACACTACAGAACATACCGCAGTTAGAAATCTTAATCAACAGTGCATACCGCGGAGATAGTTCAAAAAAAGGATGGACGACAGAAGCCGATCTTCTTGATGGTATTAGAACAGACGTCGACAGTCTTAAAGAAATGATCAGTAGAAGCAGTGCTATTATTTTACAATCATTTACCGAACATAATTTATTGCAAGGCTGCGTCTATCTCGAAAAAAGACAAAATAAAATGTATTTGGGAATGCTTACTGTTTCACCAATGCTTCAGGCCAAAGGTATTGGCAAACAACTTCTTATTGAAGCTGAAAAATATGCACAATCACAAGAATGTTCACTCATTGAGATGACTGTAATTTCTGTTCGTACTGAACTTATTGAATGGTATAAGAAACATGGTTATAAAGATACCGGCGAAAAAAGGCCTTTTCCTAATGATATAAAATTTGGCATACCGAAACAACCGCTTGAATTTATAGTAATGCAAAAGGAAATTTAAGTATTAGAAAATATTATTTTTCTTTTAATCTTTGAATCTATTTATTTTATTTTTGAATTATAAGCCAATTTAGCTCAGGTGGTAGAGCAGCACCCTCGTAATGTGCAGGTCGTTGGTTCGAGTCCAATAATTGGCTCAGAAATTTATAAACAATTTCTTTTCTTTCTTAAATATATTTATATTTATATCTATTATTACTTGATTGCCTGATTTCCCTTCTAAGTTTATAATCCGTCTCGTTGACAAATCTGCTGATCTTAAAACACACATTTTTTACATCACTTAAATTAATTTTGTATGAACAAAGTTTTAACAAGTTTTTTTCTGTCCTTTCTGTTATTAATTTTTACCTTCTCCAGCTGTAACACGTCGAGTCCGGGAGAGAATACAAAAGACTCGACCCAGGTAGCCGCAACCAATTCTTTCAGAGCATTCAACAGCCAGGTTGAATGGGGCGCACACCTTGTTAAGGTTGCCGGCTGCAACGATTGCCATACGCCCAAAAAAATGGGGCCTAACGGGCCAGAGGATGACATGAGCCTGATGCTTTCAGGACACCCTGCCCAACAACCCCCACCAGCTTTCGATGTAAAAGAGGCTGCAAAAAAAGGGCTTATCCTTACTCAAAGTTTTACAGCCTGGATGGGACCGTGGGGAATAACATACGCGGCAAACATTACCTCAGACTCAACAGGTATTGGCATGTGGACGGAAGCCCAATTTATCAAAGCCCTAAGAGAGAAGAAATGGATGGGCCTTGACAATACGAGGCCGCTTATGCCACCTATGTCAATGATGCCGGCAACTCAAATGAGCGACGATGAATTGAAGGCCATTTTTGCTTATCTTAAAACAACACCACCAATTAAGAATGTTCAACCAACTGCTATGTTGCTTCCTCCTCCTGCTAAGCAGTGAAATAATAGCATTGGAAATTTCTGAGTTTTACCATGTGTTTAAATTAAAGAGCATGGTAAAACCCAGAACAATATGGCACATGGACTAAATCTGAAAATCTATGATGTAACTCGCTGACATTTTTTCAAAACGCCAAAGAAATTTTTCCTACTCTTCATTGATTACAAGCTAACAGAAGTTTTTCTTTTTTAAGCCCTCTTGAAAATTGGTAAACAAGGATGTACCCGCGTCACAATTTTTTATTATTCACTCAAAATAAACAGTTATGAACACAAAAAAATTTCTTATCGGTGGAATAGTTGGAGGCATTATTTATTTTTTACTCGGCTATGTATTTTATGGAAATCTTTTCTCAGATTTTTTCGTGAAGAATGCGGGCTCAGCAACAGGCGTTAGCAGAGCCATGGACCAATTTGTGTGGTGGGCTCTTGTTTTAGGAAATATATTTGGAGGATTTCTCTTGTCTTATGTTTTTATAAAATCAAATGTTAGTACCGTTGGCTCGGGATTATTAACCGGTGCGGCTATTGGGCTTTTAATGGCCGCCTCTTACGATTTAATTTCTTATGGTACCTCAAACCTTACTACTACAACAGGAGTTGTGGGTGATATCGGAATTTTCACCTTAATGTCTGCAATTACAGGTGCAATAGTAGCATGGGTACTTGGGCTTATTGGTAAAGCATCACCTGCGAGGGCATAATACTTGAAACTTTAAATATTGCCATGAGCTTTTTGGCTCATGGCTTTTTTTTAAATAAAAAAGAGAGTAATGCTTTCTAATCTTACCTACCTAATTTTTATTCAATTTGAGAATTGCCACATTGGAGAATTGCAGAATAAAAAAAGTAATTTTTCATGATTCTATTTTTGGCTAACATTAGCTTTGTAAAAAATAATTTATGAAAAATCACCATTACAAAGTTGATATTAAATGGACAGGCAATTCAGGAAAGGGAACAAGTAATTATACAGCTTATGAGCGAAGTCACGTTATTAGTGTGAATGAAAAAGATTGCATTTTTGGTTCGTCGGATCCTTCTTTTCGTGGAGACAAAACAAAGTATAATCCTGAAGAATTATTCGTCGCATCATTATCCACCTGCCACATGCTTTGGTTTTTACATCTTTGCTCAGACCAAAATATTGTTGTTCTCGATTATGCAGATAATGCGACAGGAACCATGCAGGAATCGAAAGATGGCGGGGGTCGCTTTATGGAAGTTACTTTACACCCGACAGTTATTGTAAGCGATGCCTTGATGATTGAAAAAGCAAATAAATTACACCATGACGCCAACAAATTATGCTATATAGCAAATTCCTGTAATTTTCCCATTCATCACAAACCAAACTGCAAAGCAGCAAATGCTTGAAATTAAACCAATATGCGAGAACTGCGGAAAGCCGCTTCCTAATGAAAGTACAGAAGCAATGATTTGTACGTTCGAATGTACATTTTGTAAAGATTGTGTAAATGATATTCTATTAGATGTTTGCCCAAACTGCGGTGGCGGATTTGAGAAACGTCCTACCAGACCGAAACAGTTGTTGGAAAAATATCCTGCTTCCTTCAGAGAATATTTGAATCCAATCGACAAAAATCAGTTCAAAGAAAAACTCGAAAAATACAAACACATAGAACCCAATAAAAGATGAAATCAAATTCATTCCTCTTTGCAATTACCCAATTTCATAAAATCTTAAAAAACGAAAAATGAAAAATTTATTTGACCCGAAAGTAAAGGAAGAATTACTTTCAAGGATTGACAATCTTAAACCAGGTGCCAAAGCTCTTTGGGGGAAAATGAATGTAAACCAGGGTTTACGGCATATGACAATGGCGTTTGACATCCCAACAGGTAAACTAAATCCTACCATGCCCCGAAAAATTCCCATGCCTAAATGGATGCTAAAATTTTTTCTGTTAAATACAAAACCTCCAAAGGCAAAGGCAGAAACGTTTGTTGAAATAAACACCGTTAGTCTCGGCATTGACCCCAAAGATTTTGAAGTAGAGCGACAAAACTTAAAGAAAGCTTTAGAAAATCTTTGCAGTACAACAACTCTCATTCCGGAAAATAAATTCGCAGGAAAATTTAGCAGGAACGATTGGGGAAAGCTGAACTATAATCATACAGACCACCATTTAAGACAATTTGGTGTTTAATGAAAGAATGATAATTCCGGTATTGCTCTTGAACACATTGCTTTTAAATAGAAGCCTGCTCATAATTTTTTATTGGCATTGTAAAACGCACACACCTTATTCATTACACATATTTCGCATTTAGGGTTTGTTGGTCTGCAGATTTCTCTTCCCAGAAAAGACATCGCCATACCGGCATCCCATTCGCTTTTTGGAAGAATATCCATAATTTGTTTTTCAATTTTCTTTGGATCAGTACCCGTGGCTATGCCCAACCGTGGTGCCACACGCACCACATGGAGATCAACAATAACACCTTCGGGGTCCTTACCCGACTCACGCAATATTACATTTGCAGATTTTCTGCCGATGCCTGGCAATGCTGTAAGCTCATCTAATGTTTGCGGAATATTTTTGTTGTCCTTTATTTTTTGCGCCATCTCGGTTAGCCATTTTGACTTGTTACCAAAGTTGCGAACGCCACTGATATATTTCAGCAACAATTCAGGCGTTGCCCTGGATAATGCTTTCAAGTCAGGAAATACCTTAAAAAATTCTATTGCTACCTTATTGATGTTTTTGTCTGAATCCTGCGCAGATAAAACAACCATTACCATTAATTGGTAAACATCTTTATATTCTAACGGATGTTGTTTGCCTTTATATTTTTTAAGCAATGGTTTAATCGCCTCAGGCCAATTTACTTTGTCGGGCATAATGAAAATATTTATACAAATCTACTGTAAAGTCAATTCGATTGCAGTTAAAATATCTAACAGTTAATTTTACATGTAAGCCTCGCTGTTAGTATCATCAATTCAAATCAAAAGCCCCTGCCGCTGGGATTAGCTTTTGGCAATTCCTTGCGTGGAAGCTTTTCGTCTCTCATTGCTGCATCGTAAACAAATGCGGCAACAATTGTTGCGGCTTGTTTTAAGTCATCTTCCTGTAAATGTTCGGAAACATCCATATTACTGTGGTGGTTCCTTGTATCATATTCTAGCGGGTCCTGTATAAATTGAAAACCCGGTAACCCAACAGCATCGAATGATAAATGATCAGTACCTCCCGTGTTGCTAATTGTAAGAGTTTTTGCTCCCAGGTCATTGAACGGCGCAAGCCATTGCCTGAAAATCGGGCGGACGGCCTCATTGCCTTGCAAATAAACCCCGCGGATTTTTCCTGTGCCGTTATCAACGTTAAAGTAGGCAGAGAATTTTTCATGTGCTGGTAACAATTTCATATCGGTGGGATCTGCAAAAGTTTTCTTCACATATCCTTTTGAGCCCAATAAACCTTCTTCTTCACCGCTCCACAACGCAATGCGGATCGTTCTTCTTGGCTTTATCCCGATTGCTTTTAAAATTCTCACAGCCTCCATCATAACCATTGACCCGGCCCCATTATCAGTAGCACCCGTTCCTCCCTGCCACGAATCGAGATGTCCTCCAAGCATTACAACTTCATCTTTTAATTTTTTATCAGTGCCGGGAATTTCGGCTATAACATTGTAACCTTTCGTATCGTTTGTGAAAAACTTTGTTTGAACATCTGCATCTATTTTCACAGGAATATTATTTTTTAGCAATCTCACAATCGTCATATAATCTTCCCATTGTAATGCAATATCCAGGAAGTTTGCAGGATCGGTTAGTTTGTATGGCCCGGCCTGCTGAACAAAAATGGTTCCGTCATGATTACGTGGTGAACTCGTAAAAATGGCAACAGAGCCTTCATTTACTGCCATTGCTTTTAAAGAATTCAACAACTTTTGTAGCTCTAAAAAACGGCTTCTGAATTGCTCTCTTCGTCTACGCATAGCCGCAGTATCCTCTGGTTGCATTTTTATATTTTCCATCGAATCCAGTTCTTCATCAGTATATCTTCTTGCGTCTGGTTTAAAACTTAACTTATAAGAATCGTTATTATCCATTATTAAAATTTTCCCTTTGAGCTTTCCACGATAAGCACCCAGGTCTGCTGAATCTTTTGCACGAATCAGAATTACTTCTGCATTTTGCAAACCGATAGTCCCGGAGGTCCATGCTTTAGGATATGCCTCTAATGATTTGTACCATGGAGCTGTCATTGCGATATATGATTTTTCCAGTTCCCAGCTTTTGCCAAAGTCACCCCACGGATCAAGCATAGCATTTACCAATCCCCATTTTGCAAGTTGATCTTTTGCATAATTCGCTGCACGAAAAAATCCCGGAGAACTTGTGAGTCTTGGCCCGCTTGCATCCGTAAGATGAAAGGCAATATCCATTACCTTAGAATTTTGCAAACCTTCCGTTCGTATCTGGTTCATGACAGCCGTATCAATTTTTTCGGTTTGACTAAATATTATTGTAGGGATAAAAAGAAAAAACAGGACGCTTAGTTTTAGATTCTTCATGACTGAAATTTTTCGATAAGGTAACAAGATATCGTCATATAGAGAAAAGAAAATCGTTGGTAGTGGGTTGCTGGACATTGGGATTATTCATCTCATTATTTTAATCTGAGAAGGTGCAACGACTAAGTATATTTGGGAAATAAACTATTCTCAGTAGCATACTTGTCTTAAATAAACGATTATAAAATTTACTCCCGCATGACGAAATCGGTAGCAGCGCACAGTGATCGATACTTTATAATCAACAAGCCATGCAATATGGTATCTCAATTTGTAAGTCCTCACAAAGTTGGGCTATTGGGAGATATTCACTATACGTTTCCTGATGGAACACATGCGATAGGAAGGCTGGATAATAATTCTGAAGGATTACTTATTTTAACAACGAATAAAAAGGTAACACAGTTATTATTTTCGGGCAAAACGCAACATAAAAGAGTTTACCTGGTTCAGATAAACAACTTATTAAGTAAAGAAAATCTTCAGCGATTGAGAAATGGAGTTTCGATCCGGATAGAAGGCGATCAAAATTATGTAACCCCCGCATGTGAGGTAAAGATTGTCGAAGATCCTTCAATAATCTATTCGCAAATTCAAGCGACCAAACAATATGGGCCATGTACCTGGCTTTTAATAAGTTTATATGAAGGGAAATACCGGCAGGTACGAAAGATGATCAACGCCCTACACCATCGTTGCAAAAGGTTGATACGTGTTAGCATTGAAGATTTAAATTTAGGTGCTCTTCCTGCCGGAGGGGTGCAGGAAATTGATGAGGATGAGTTTTTTAAAAAATTGCATATTGTACCTTAATAAAGTTCCATTAATGGTCGTTTAATTTCATTCCCCTCTTCTGAAACTCTTTCCAGTTAAGGTATTCATCTCCTACCCTGTGTTCAACCATGGTGATGCAATTTGTAACAGGACATATCAACTGGCAAAGATTACAGCCAACACATTCTTCTTCTTTTATTGCGTAAGTCTCATGTGGATTTCCTTGAACAAGACTTACCCGAAAAGGGGACCTTATTGGTGATTTCATTTTGAGACATTATTGACAAAAATTGGAATTATTAATTTACATGTTCATCAGCAATCGATATTGCTTCGCTTATTATGGCAAGACCTTCGTCGATTTGCTTTTCGTTTATGCATAACGGTGGAGCTATGAAAATGTAATTCCATCTAACAAAAGTATACATACCGAGTTCTCTTATTTTAGCAGCCACTTTACTCATTACAACCATTTCGTCAGGCTTAGCGTTGAAAGGCGCCATTGGCTCTTTGGTTTCCTTGTTTTTTACTAATTCGAGACAACCTAATAAGCCGGTATTTCTCCAATCACCGATGCTCGGATGTTTTGCCTTCAGCCCCTCAATTTTATTATCCAAATATTTTTCCATTGCCACGCAATTTTCGATGAGGTTATCTTCTTCATAGATTTTTAAAACTTCTAATGCAGCCGCACAGCATACTGGATGCGCTGAATAAGTAAGACCAATAGAAAGGTAGACATCATCAAACTTTGAAACAATTTTATCGGACACCATTAAGCAACCAAATGGCAGGTAACCGCAAGTCAATCCTTTCGCCATTGCAATCATATCGGGAACTATATCATGGTTTTGGAAGCCAAACCATTTACCCGTGCGGCCAAAGCCACTCATTACTTCATCCATTATCAAAAGAATACCGTTCTTACTGCATAGTTCTCTTACCTTTTTCAAATAGCCTTTTGGATATTGCATACACCCGGAGGAACCTGATTCCCCTTCCAATAAAATAGCTGCAATATTGCTCGGTCCTTCATAAGCGATTACACGTTCCAGTTGTGCCACACTCTCCTTTAATAAATTTTCTTCTCCGTATTCCCAACGGTATAAATAAGGAAGATCAAAATGAACAAAATTGGTAGCCTGTTGAGAATCTACTGCAAGCTTTCGCGGATCGCCGCTAGCTGTCATGGCTGCATTTGTGGAACCGTGATATGACTTATAACGAGACAAGATTTTATGCCTGCCTGTATAAAGCCTTGCCAGCTTAATCGCATTTTCAATTGAGTCTGCACCACCTAAAGTGAAGAAAGCTTTATTAAGATCGCCGGGGCAAATTTCTGCAAGCTTCTTTCCAAGCTCTCCACGGGCTTTTGTAACGCACGATGGCGTAACATAACTCACTTGTTGCATCTGTTTCATAACTGCATCGGTTATACGCTGATCGCCATGGCCAATATTAACATTCATCAAGCCAGATGAAAAATCAATATAACGTTTATCATCATAGTCATACAGGTAAACACCTTCGGCCCGTTTTACTGCAATTGGGTTTGTGCCTTTTTGTTTGCTCCAGGAAAAGATGGTGTAGTCCTGGTTGTTTTGGATTATTGCAGTTGCTTCTGATTTGGGTGGTACAATTTTTTCGAGAGTTTCCATATCCATTTTATTTAGTTGTAATTTAAATCGGCACTTATTATTTTCCAGTTTTAAAACCAATTCTTTTTCTTTCGATCCATTCCTTTTCTTTCAATTCCTTATCAACTTTATCATCCATTAAATTTTCTAATGCGGTGTAGATAGCATTCAGTTGTACGTCGTGTTCGCCTATATGCTGCCTCAATCCCTCCATTTTTTTCGATAACGTTTCATAAGTAAAAATATATTTTCGCATGGAAACAAAGGCACGCATGATAGCAATATTCATCGCAATTGCTTTACCAGAGTTTATAATGCCGCTTAACATTGCTAATCCCTGTTCTGTAAAGGCAAAAGGATTATATTTAGAATGTTCTCCTCTCTTTAAGGTGCCAAATTGGCTTCTTAAAGACTGATACTCTTCCGATGTTAATTCAAATAAAAAATCTTCAGGAAACCGACCTATATTTCGACGCACTTGCCTTTTTAAATAATTTGTTTCCACTTCGTACAAGTTAGCTAAATCAAAATCCAGCATTACTTTTTGGTCACGAACAACATAAATCTTTTTAATGATCTTTTCGTCAGGTAAATCAATTGGCGCATGTTTTTTTGCTTTAGGCATATTTACTAATTGCGTATTTACTTAACAGTTTTAAAACCTATTCTTTTTCGATTAATCCATTCTCTTTCTTTCAGTTCTTTATCAACTTTATCGTCCATTAAATTTTCTAATGCGGTGTAGATAGCATTGAGTTGTACGTCGTGTTCACCAAGATGCTGTTTTAATAATTGAATTTGTTCAATAATTCCGCTGTATTGCAGAGCCGCTTTCTTTAACTCAATAAATGCTCTCACAACAGCAATACCCATTTTGATTGCCCTGTCGCTTTTTAAGATGCTGGCAATCATCGTGACTCCATGTTCGGTGAAGGCTAATGGTGGTGAACTTGTTTTTCTTTTCGTTTGGGATGCGGTCGCATTTTGCGACATCATCTTTTTATCTGATTGAAAATCAGTGATATAGTCAGATGATATCACAAATTGTGATACCATCTCTTTCCATTCTTCAGCAGTTAATATAAACATGAAGTCTTCCGGAAAACGATCAAGATTTCTTTTTACAGCCTGGTTGAGAGATCTGGTCTCGACCTCATATAAATCGGCCAAATCAAAATCCAGCATCACTTTTTGTTCACGAATAACATAAATTTTTCTGATGATTTTTTCATCAACTTTTATAGTCTGAATATTCTTCTTTTGTTTGGCCATATTATTTCCCATTAATCATCTTAATAAATAATTCAATTAACTCATCCAGTTAACTCCTGCTTCCGGATTCCATTTCACTGTTGACTTCTTCAACTTTGTCCAAAATTCAATTGAACTTTTACCTGTGATATCTCCAACTCCAAATTTACTTTCGTTCCAGCCACCAAAAGAAAATGGTTCTCTCGGAACAGGCACGCCAACATTTACACCAATCATTCCTGCACTCGCCCTATCAATAATGTATCGGGCCATTCCTCCATTTTGTGTAAACACACTTGCCGCATTTCCGTAAGGATTTGCATTTTCAATTGTCAAAGCTTCATCAACATTTTTTGCCCGCATAATACTTATAACAGGTCCAAAGATTTCTTCTTTCGCAACAGACATTTCAGGCGTTACATAATCAATAACTGTTGGCCCCACATAGGTGCCATTTTCCTTTCCTTCCACTTTTACATTCCTTCCATCCAGTAGAATTCTGGCTCCCTGTTGCTCAGCTTCCGTTATATATTTTTCAATCCTATCTTTTGATTGTTTATTAATAACAGCTCCGAGGTTTTTACCAGGAACTATTTTCATCGCTTCATCACATATCTTATCAATAATAGCATCAACATTACCTACGCCAACCATTGCGCTTGCTGCCATACAACGCTGACCTGCACAACCGCTCATGCTTGCTGCAACATTCTGCGCTGTCATATCAGGAATTGCATCCGGCAAAACCAACAAATGATTTTTTGCACCGCCCAAAGCCAAACATCTTTTGTAATTATGAGTTGCTCTTTGATAAACAATTTTGGCAACTTTTGTTGAACCAACAAATGACACGGCTTCAATCCCGGGATGATCGCAAATGGCTTCCACAATTTCGCTATCACCATTTACAATATTAAAAACACCATCAGGCAAGCC
>Ga0105239_10003043_pt1 | contig 20841 bp, 18 predicted proteins | sample KBSC44metaG_FD_92761 | JGI IMG/M metagenome (GOLD analysis project Ga0105239, IMG submission 92761) | Corn rhizosphere microbial communities from Kellogg Biological Station, Michigan, USA - KBS C4-4 metaG | ecosystem: Host-associated > Plants > Roots > Rhizosphere > Soil | place: Michigan, USA... | reverse complement strand
GCGCTACCTGCCCAGCCTGATCACGCATATCGAGAGGCTGATGGCCGGTCATGAAATAACCCAGGAGGAGATCATCATCCGGATGACCGGCTGTCCCAATGGCTGCGGCCGGCCTTATGCCGCGGAGATCGGGTTCGTGGGGACGGCCCCGGGCCGCTACAACCTGTACCTGGGTGGCGACCATGAGGGAACCCGGCTCAATCGGCTGTATAAGGAAAACCTGGACGAGGCGGCGATCTTAAAGGAATTGGATCTGCTGTTCTGGTTGTATAAGAAAGAAAGGATCACCGGCGAGCGGTTCGGGGACTTTGCCCTGCGCCAGCGCTGGTACAAGTAATCAATTCAACAGAGCCCGGCGCAAGCCGGGCTTAAATAAAAACTTTTACTCTACTAATTTAATAGACTACTATGCTTATGAAGCGCATCTTTGCTCCCCTTATCCTCCTGCTGCCGTCCTTTGCGGCGCTGGCCCAGGACCCCTACATCATCTCCGGGAAGATCTATGACTCCAGCGCGCATGCCGTACTGGCTTCGGCGTCGATCAAGATCAAGGGCACCTCCATCGGGACAGTTTCGGCCGAAGACGGCAGTTTCCATCTGAAGACCAACCGGAAGCCTCCGCTGACACTTGTCGTCACCTCGGTCGGGTACAAGCCGCAGGAGTTCGAGGTTACACAGAACGAAGGGCTTTCGATCAGTCTGAACACCCGCACGGTGCTGGTCGACCAGGTGGTCGTCACCGCGTCGCGGGTCTCGGAGAGCATCCTGCGCAGTCCCGTTACGATCGAAAAGCTGGATGTCCAGTCGATCAAGGCCAGCCCCGCGCCCACCTTTTATGACGCGCTGACCAATGTCAAGGGAGTTCAGATGACGACCCTGAGCCTTGGCTACCAGGTGCCCAATACCCGCGGCTTTGCGGGAACGACCAACTCCCGCTTTTTGCAGATGGTCGACGGCATCGACAATATCTCGCCGGGTATCGGCGCCCCGGTAGCGAATGCGGTAGGTCCGACCGAGCTGGACATCGAAAGCGTGGAGCTGATCCCCGGCGCCGCCTCGGCGATCTATGGCTTGAATGCCATTAATGGCATCGCCAACCTGAAGACCAAATCCCCTTTTCAATACGAAGGGCTGAGCGTCTATTTAAAGGAGGGGGTCAATCATGTCAATGATCCGGATCATGGTGCGGCGTTGTACTCCGAGTACGCGATCCGTTGGGCGAAAGCACTGAACCCGAAATGGGCGTTCAAGATCAACGCGGGCCATTCGCAGGGTGTCGACTGGATCGCCAACAACCGGCATGACCAGTACTTTGACGCCGGAAACAAGACCAATGCCCCCGTGGCGGCCGTCAACCCCGGTGCGGACCTGATCAACCGCTATGGCGACGAATACAACAGCGATCTGAAGACCCTGACCCTCGCGGGGAAGAAATACGATGTATCCCGCACCGGTTACCTGGAAAAGAATCTCACCGACTATGCCGTCAGCAACAGCAAGATCGACGCTTCACTGCATTATCGTCCCAACTCCACTACCGAATTGTCGTATACCTACCGGACTGGCTGGGTAACCAACAATTATCAGCGGGGCAACCGGGTCCGCCTAGACGGGGAGCATATCCAGCAACATGCGATCGATATAAAGTCCCGGGACTTCACGATCAAAGGCTACTACACTTCCGAGAACACCGGCAACAATTCGTTCAACTTCCGGCCGCTGGGCGAGAACATCGATATGGCGTTCAAGAAGTCCCCGCAGTGGTGGAACGACTATACGACGGGCTTCAACAACGCGTATAATGCGTCCGGCCTCGCCAGCTACCACGACGTGAATTCGTCGTTGCTGGCGGCCCGAAGCTTTGCAGACGCCGGCCGTTTTCAGCCAGGAACAAAGGCGTTCGACAGCGTTCGCAACAGGATCATCCATACCAACAACTGGGATACCGTGGGCGCGCAGATGTTGCTGAAATCCGCCTTTGCCCATGTGGAAGGTCAATACGACTGGTCGCACCTCGTTCCCTTTGTACAGATCCTTACCGGCGCCAATTACCGCAATTATATCGTCACCCCCGATGGGAACAATTATATCAATCCGGGAGCCTGGAGTGATCCCAAACTCTCTGCCGACAAATTCTATTACTACACCTGGGGCGCATTTGTGCAGGCGACCAAACAATTGCTGGACGAGAAGCTGAAGATCGTCGCCTCTGTCCGCATGGACAAGACCCAGTATTTCGATCCCAAGTGGAATCCCCGGATCGCGGTGGTCTATTCCCCCACGGTGCAGCACAATTTCAGGGTCTCGTTCCAGAACGGGTACCGCTTCCCCACCCTGTTCGAAGGTTTCGCCTATGTCAACAACGGCGGCGTCCGCCGGCTGGGCGGCCTGCCGATCATTTCCCGCCATCTGAATGCATTCGAGAACTCGTATATCAACAGTTCGGTGACCGCTTTCAAGAACGCCGTCAATGCCGACATCAACACCGGCGGCCTGACGCAAAGCGCGGCGATCCAGAAAGAGGCCGGTGTGCTGGTACAAAGCAGCTACGACTATATCCAACCCGAGCATATCAACTCGTTCGAAGCGGGTTATAAGGGTATCCTGTTCGAGAACAAGCTGTTCGTGGATATCGACTACTATTTCAGCTCCTACGATCATTTTATCGGTCAATTGGACATCACGCAACCCAAATCGGGCACGATCAACGGGATCGATGCCGCCGCAGCCACCCAGGTCTACAATGGGTCGGTGACGAAATACAAGATGTGGACCAACTCGAAGAGCCGCGTCACCAACCAGGGGGTGGAGATCGGGTTCAAGTACAATTTCTATAAGAAGTTCGTCCTGACCGGCAACGCCAGCTATGCGGCGATCGTGAGCTCGGAGTCCACCGACGCTTTTACGCCGGCCTTCAACACGCCGTCGTGGATCACCAACGTATCCATCGGCAATCGCGAGATCCTGCGGAATACGGGATTCACGGTCGGCTGGCACTGGCAGAGCCGGTTCTACTGGAACAGCCCGCTCTCTGCAGGCGAAGTGCCGGCATACGGCAGCATGGATGCTCAGGTGAACTATCGTATCCCCAGTTTGTTTAGTACACTAAAATTGGGGGCTACTGATCTGCTCAATACTCGATATTATCAGTATCTTGGGGGACCGACCATCGGCGCCTTCTATTATTTCAGCGTCGTATTCGATACCAATCCGAGGAAGTAATTCATGAGTGAAATAACTATTGATCGAGGAAATACCCTGTTCCCTGTATTTGTAAAACTGGAACAGCTGCGATTGTTGATCGTAGGCGGGGGCAAGGTAGGCCTCGAGAAATTGCAGGCCGTCCTGCAGAACTCGCCCTCCACCTCGATCACTGTCGTCGCACCGGATATCTCCGCCGCCGTGCGCGAACTTGCGGCCCGGCATTCCAATATCCTGCTGCTGGAACGTCCCTATCATCGCTGTGATCTCGACAGCGCCGACATCGCCATCGTGGCTGTAGGCGACCGCACCGTCAGCGAGACCGTCGCGCGCGATGCGAAGGAAGCGGGTATCCTCGTCAATGTGGCCGATACGCCCGATCTCTGTGACTTTTATCTCAGCTCGGTGATCCGGAAGGGGAACCTGAAGATCGCGATCTCCACGAATGGCAAGTCTCCGACCATCGCCAAGCGACTGAAGGAGGAACTGGGTGGGATGATCCCCGACGAGATGGAAAGCGTGTTGCACAATATGCAGACCATCCGGCAACAGCTAAACGGCGACTTTCCCGAGAAGGTCCGGAAGCTCAACGAGCTGACAAAGGTGCTTGTGGCCAAACAGGCGACGCCCGCGATCACTCCGCGGCAGAGCCGCTGGCAGCAAGTGGTCAAATGGTGTCTCTTCGCCTTTTGCTTTATGATCATCGGGCACGGTATCCTATCTTATGTTCCCCTTGGCGGGTTGATCGAATTCTTTCGCGGGCTGCCGGAACGCTTCGACGTGACCGGTTTTCTGATCATGGCCCTGGCGGGCTTTCTCGCGCAGATGGTCGACGGGTCGATGGGGCTTGGCTACGGGACGATCTCTACGACCTTCTTGCTTGCATATGGCGTACCGCCCGCGATCGTAAGCAGCCGTGTTCACTCGGCAAGGGTCTTCTCCAGCGGCGTTTCGGGGTATAGCCACCACCGGTTCGGCAACATCAACAAAAAACTGTTTCGCGCCATTGTGGTCCCGGGGATCGTCGGTGCGGTGCTTGGGGCGACGATGGCCTATTTCGGTCAGACCTACGCGAAATATGTGCGTGTCCCGCTTTCGATGTATACCATCTACCTGGGATATTATATTTTGAGAAAGGCCTTTGCCCGGCGCAACCCGAAGGACAAGGTGAAGCGAGCGGGCTGGCTGGCCTCGGTGGGGGGATTCACGGACGCTTTTGCCGGCGGCGGCTGGGGAACGTTGGTGACCAGCACCCTTATTTCCAAGCGCCGCAACCCGCGTTATGTTATCGGTTCGGTCTGCCTGGCGGAATTCTTTGTCGTGCTGGCCAGCTCCATTACCTTTTTTATCCTGCTGGAGAGTATCCCGCTGCTGGATGTTGCCGGGATGATCCTGGGCGGGATCATTGCCGCGCCGATCGCCGCGAGGCTGGCGGGGAAGCTGCCGGTGAAGACGATGTTCATCGCCGTGGGCGCACTGGTGATCCTCACCAGCTGCAATACGTTGTGGAAGGCGATCGCACAGGTGCTCCACCTCTAACGGGCGACGCTTTAGGCGACCAGCAAACTACACCCTCTTATATCGCTGTTATCTACGCGGCCGGCCACCTCGAAGCGGCCGTCAGGACGGACGCGCCCGACATCGTCGGTGGCCAGGAATGCGCAGGACCACTGGTTGGCGAGATCGATGATGTTGAGGATGCCCTCCCCTTCCGGCCGGACTTCCAGCGGGTCGTCCTCGGTCCGCACCAGCATCCGCATCCAGGGCGGGCAGGTGAATAACCCCTGGCCCGCGGAATAGGCCTGGGACAGCAGTTCGGTCATGCCGTATTCGGCATGGATGGTATCGACGCCCAGGCGGCTTGTCAGGAATGCGTGAAGTTCGGGCCGGGTCTGCTCGCGCCGGCGCCCCTTCATGCCGCCGGTTTCCATAACAACGGTGCGCTTTAAAGAAAGGGAATAGTTCTCGGCGAAATCCAGCAGGGCGAAGGTCACGCCGATCAGCAGAGTCTTTTGTCCTTTTGCTTCCAGCTGCTGCAGGACCCGGTACAGCGTCTCGTGCTCATAGAGATAGAACCCGCTTTGCGGGTGACCGCTGCCTTTTATCAGGTCGTCCACCATCACCACCAGCGAGCTGCTCGATCTTTCCAGGTAGGACGGAAGCAACCCAATAACACACCAATCCGTTACTGTACCATAGAAGTGGGTAAATGCTGTGCGGAAGCTCTGCCGGTAGAGGCCCAGGTCCTTTATTTCGTGGCGGCTGGAGACCATCCCGGTGGTTCCGCTGCTGGTGAAGACGGTCTCGGGAATAAAATCGGTGGTTTTTACTGCATCGGTCTTGAAAAAGCTCACCGGCAGAAAGGGGATCTGCTCCAGGCGGGCGACGCCGGCCGGGTTCACGCCCAGGGTGTCGGTGTACCGGCGGTAGAGGGGATTATGCTCGTACTGGAACCGGAAAAGGTCGAGGGCCCGGGGTGCGAGATCGCTGGCATTCAAATTGTTAAAAAGTTCCAAATGCACCCTGCAAAATTACTCCCTTTTAGTTAAACTTGCATTTAAATCGCTCAACATGAAGTCAGGCTATCTCCTGGTATGCGCATTGTTCCTGGCCCTGATCGTCGGCATAGGCTGTGGTAAGAGTTCCAATGCCAAGCCCAAGCTCACCCTTGAATCCATCAACCAGGTGGTTGACCATGATGATTCCATGCGGGCCATGTTCAAGCTGAGCAACGCCAAAAACCTCAGTAACGGTCTTTTTATCGCCATCCGGAACCGGATCAACCAGGTCCCCTTCCCGGTGACCGATTCGGTCGGTCTCGATACTTTTCCGGTACCGATCCCCAATTTCAACGGCAGCGCCAGCGGCGAATTACGGTTCGCGCTTCCGGCGCAGGGATTCCTTAGCGAGTCGGGGAACCTGCACATGAACGATACCCTCATTTACAAATTCGTCGCGGTGACCGCCAACAACGTGGCCAGCGACACCGTTACTTCCCCCAAGATCGTTATCCTAAATCCGTAACTTCGGGACGTGTTTAGAACGATCGTCGATTATTTTATTTTCAGCAGCCTTTATATTGCCATTTGCGCCGTTCTGATGGTCTGGCAAACAACCTGGCTGTTGATGGGAGTGGCGCCGCAGGGCAGGCTCCTCGGATTCGTTTTCTTCGCCACCATCTGCAGCTATAACTTCCATTGGTACCTCACCCCGAAAGGCATCAGTCCATCCCGCCGCGTACAATGGACACACCGGCATAAGGCCCTGCACTTCGTACTTTACCTCGTAGGTATCGTCGGATCGGCCGTCTATTTCTTCTATCTCTCGCATTATTTCATCGCTCTCTGCTTCGCCGCCTTCCTCACCTTCCTGTATTCGGCGCCCAAGCTGCCCTGGCGGACCTTTCAGCTGTTGCAAAAGATCGCGGTGGGCAAGACCCTTTTTCTGTCACTTGTATGGGTGTACGTGACGACCGTGCTTCCCCTGATCGTCACCGGTACCTCATGGAATCCCTCGTTCTACTGGTTTACGGCTGGCCGGTTCTTTCTGATCTACGCAATTTGTATCCTCTTCGACTACCGGGACCGGCAGGACGACAAGACCGAGGGTATCCGAAGCCTTATCACCCTGCTGAGCGACAAAGGCATCGACTGGTTGTTCTGGACGGCCATGAGCGCTTTCTTTCTCAGCACCCTCGTCCTCGCCCTCTACCGCTTTCCCGCCTATTATGTTTTCCTGCTGCTGATCCCGGGCGCCATTACCGGCGCCTTGTACCGGGAGGCCAAACGCAACTTCTCGGACGATCTTTATTATATCGTATTGGACGGCCTGATGATGTTTTCCGGGCTGCTGATGTTCATTTTTAGGATTTAAGTACATTTGCGCATGGCAAAAACGGTGAAAAGCAGAACAACGGCATCTATTCTCACGCCCAAATCCTGGGATTTTCTAAAAAAATATATCGACAACCCCTCTCCGGTGGGTTTTGAAACCAGCGGTCAGAAGCTCTGGCTGGAATATCTGCGGCCCTATGTGGACACGCATCTTACCGACCCTTATGGGACCGCGGTGGGCATCGTCAATCCCGACGCCCCATTTAAGGTGGTCATCGAGGCACATGCGGACGAGATCAGCTGGTTTGTGAACTATATCAACAAAGAAGGCCTGATCTATCTGAAACGCAACGGCGGCGTCGATCACCAGATCGCTCCCGGCATGCGGGTCTTTATCCACGGAAAGAAGGGGACCGTGCCCGCCGTCTTCGGCTGGCCGGCCATCCATACCCGCATCGCCAACCCGGATTCCAAGGAGCCTACGCCAAAGGTGGAAAGCCTCTTCCTCGACACGGGTGCGCGGACCAAAGAAGAGGTGGAAGGGCTTGGTGTCCATATCGGCTCCGTCGTCACCTACCAGGACGGCTATGCCGAGCTGGCCCACGACTACCTGATCGGACGCGCCTTCGACAACCGCATCGGCGGGTTCATGATCGCCGAGGTCGCGCGGCTGCTGCGCGAGAATAAGAAAAAGCTGCCCTTCGGGCTCTATGTCGTCAATGCCGTTCAGGAGGAAGTAGGTCTTCGCGGCGCGGAGATGATCGCCCGGCGGTTGAAGCCCAATATCGCGATCATCACCGATGTCACCCACGATACGACCACGCCGATGATCAACAAGAACATCGAAGGCGAGATCGCCTGTGGGAAAGGTCCTTCGCTCGCCTTTGGCCCGGCGGTGCACAACAAGCTGCTGGCCATCGTACAGGAGACCGCCGAAAAGCACGAGATCCCGGCCCAGATGCGGGCCGTGTCGCGGAGCACAGGCACCGATACGGACTCGTTTGCCTATGCCAACGACGGCTGTCCCTCGGTGTTGATCTCCATCCCCCTGCGCTATATGCATACAACGGTGGAGATGCTGCACAGGCGGGACGTCGAGCAGACGATCCGGCTGATGTATGAAACATTGCTTACCTTGACCCCCAAAACCAATCTGAGTTACCTGTAAAACTCTAATGACTATGATCCGTAATAACTGGACCATCTCCGAAATAAAAGCGATCTACGATACTCCCCTGCTGGACCTGATCTACCGTGCGGCTACCGTTCATCGTGAGTACAACGCCATTGGCGAAGTGCAGGTCTGCACGCTGCTTTCCATCAAGACGGGAGGCTGTCCCGAGGACTGCGCCTACTGTCCGCAGGCCGCCCGTTATAACACGGGTGTCGACGTGCAGGCCCTGATGAAGAAGGAAGAGGTGCTGGAATATGCCGCCAAGGCGAAGGCGGCGGGTTCGACCCGGTTCTGCATGGGCGCCGCCTGGCGGGAGGTCCGCGACAACAAGGATTTTGATCGTGTCCTCGATATGGTGAAAGGGGTCAACGAAATGGGGATGGAAGTGTGCTGTACGCTGGGCATGCTGAACGAAGGCCAGGCGCAAAAGCTGGCCGATGCCGGTCTCTACGCTTACAATCATAATCTCGACACTTCACCGGAGTACTACGGCGAGATCATCACCACCCGCACGTATGACGACCGGTTGCAGACCCTCGACAATGTCCGCAAGGCCGGGGTGACCGTCTGCTGCGGCGGCATTATCGGTCTTGGTGAATCCCATGAGGACCGGATCGGCATGTTGCATACCCTTTCTACCCTCCCACAACATCCTGAGAGCGTACCCATCAACGCCCTCGTGCGCGTAAAGGGAACTCCGCTCGCGGAGAATGCCAAGGTCGATGTATGGGATATGGTCCGGATGATCGCCACCGCCCGCATCCTCATGCCCGCGACGATGGTCCGGCTCAGCGCAGGCCGCGCCGGGATGAGCCAGGCGGAACAGGCCCTTTGCTTTATGGCCGGCGCCAACAGCATCTTTGCGGGTGAGAAGTTGCTCACCACGCCCAATCCTTCCTTTGAAGAGGATAATCTGATGTTCGGGCTGCTGGGCCTCAAGCCGCGGATTGCGTTCAAGGATGCACATGAGGTTGGCGCACAATAAACAAGGGGCCTGACGAAACCGTCAGGCCCCCAACCCTTAAAACAACCAACATGAAAATCTATGGTAATAACATTTTCCGGGTTGTTTGTGTTCATTATACCAGTGCCTGCTCAAGCACCTGTTGCATAGTTTTAACAAAATTGAATTTAAGGCCTTTGATAAAGGCTGAATCGATCTCCTGTACGTCTTTCTCGTTCTGCCAGCAAAGGATCACCTCCTTTAGCCCGGCCCGCCGGGCCGCCAGGATCTTCTCCTTGATACCCCCAACGGGTAAAACCTGTCCGCGCAATGTGATCTCGCCGGTCATCGCCAGATAGGGCTTGACGCGTTTACCGGTGAAGGCGGAGGCCATGGCGGTCATCATGGTCACCCCGGCACTGGGGCCATCCTTGGGCACCGCGCCTTCGGGGACGTGCACATGCACCGTCTTTTTATTGAAAGTTTCCGGATCGATATCGTACTTGCGGGCATTGGACTGCAGGTAAGTGAAAGCCGTGACGGCGCTTTCCTTCATCACATTGCCCAGGTTCCCTGTCAGCTTCAGATCGCCTTTGCCTTCGCTCAGGCTGGTCTCGACAAACAGGATATCCCCGCCGACATAGGTCCAGGCCAGCCCAACGGCCACCCCCGGCATATTGGCCACTTTATAAAGATCGTTGCTGTACCGGGATTTCCCGAGCACTTTTTCGATATCGGCCTGCGTCAGCTGGGATTTGAGCTTCCCCTTGAGCGCATATTCCTTGGCCTGGTAGCGCATGATCGATGCCAGCTGCCGGTCCAGCTCGCGGACGCCGCTCTCCCGGGTATAGTCCTGGATCACCTTTTCGAGCACTTTATCGCCGATCTTGAAGTTTAGCGGCTTGAGGCCATGGGCCTCCCTCTGTTTGGGGACGAGGTGACGACGGGCGATCTCGATCTTCTCTTCCACCGCATAGCCGCTGAGATCGATGATCTCCAGCCTGTCCCGCAAGGCCGGTTGAATAGCGTTGATATCGTTGGCCGTCGCCACAAAGAGGACCTTACTGAGATCGTATTCCAGCTCGAGATAGTTGTCGTAGAACGTGTGATTCTGTTCGGGATCGAGCACTTCCAGCAGCGCGGAGCTGGGATCGCCCCGGAAATCGCTGCCCGTCTTGTCTATCTCGTCGAGGATCATGACAGGATTAGAAGATTTTATCTTGCGCAACGATTGTAAGATCCTGCCCGGCATCGCCCCGATGTACGTTTTACGGTGGCCGCGGATCTCGCTCTCGTCATGAAGTCCGCCCAGCGACATGCGCACGTATTTGCGGCCGATGGCCTTGGCGATGCTGCGGCCGAGGGAGGTCTTACCGATGCCCGGAGGGCCGACGAAACACAGGATGGGGCTCTTCATGTCCCCCTTCAGCTTGAGGACGGCGAGGTATTCCAGGATGCGTTCCTTTACCTTGTCCATGCCGTAGTGATCCTGGTCCAATATCTTTTTGGCCTTTTTCAGGTCGTAGGAATCGTCCGTATAATCCTCCCAGGGCAGTTCCAGCATCAGGTCGAGATGGTTGTACACCACGGAATAGTCCGGGGTGCTGGGATGCATGCGTTCCAGCCGTTCGATGCCCTTGCGGAAGAGGTCCTTTGCAGCGACGGGCCATTTCTTGGTCTCGGCCTTCTTCTGCATCTCTTTCAGCTCGCGTTCGTTGGTATCGCCGCCGAGCTCGTCCTTGATGCTTTTCATCTGCTGCTGCAGGAAGTATTCACGCTGCTGTTTGTCCAGCTCGGTCTTTGTTTTGTTGGTGAGCTTGTTCTTCAGCTCTGCGAACTGCAACTCCCGCTGCAACAGCTGCATGAGCAGATCGGCGCGGGACTTGATATGGTGGATCTCGAGCAGCTGCTGCTTCTCATGCAGCTCGGTGTTGAGATTGCTGGAGACGAAATGGATGAGGAAGGACGGGTTCTCGATATTCTTCAGGATGATGGAAGCCTCCGACGGGATGTTCGGAGACAGCTGGATGATCTGTGCAGCCAGGTCCTTGATGTTGGAGACATACGCATCGAAGTCCTGTTCCTTCGGCGCCTCTTCTTCCTGCAGGAGCACCACCTGTGCTTTGAAATAGGGATCTTCAGCCGTGATCGCGCCTACCTTGAAGCGCCGCTTACCCTGCAGGATAACCGTAGTTCCGCCGTCCGGCATCTTTATCAGCTTGATGATCCGGGCCACCGTGCCGACGTCTTCGAGGTCGGTGACGGTCGGGTCTTCGATGGTGCTGTCCTTCTGTGCAAGAACGCCGATCAGCTTGTCTGCCTTATAGGCGTCGTTGACGGACTTGATGCTTTTGTCGCGGCCTACCGTGATCGGGAGGACGACGCCGGGGAAAAGTACCGTATTGCGCAGAGGGAGTACCGGAAGTTCTTTGGGGATCTCGATATCGTTCAGGCCTTCGTTATCTGTTTCATTCAAGGGTATGATGGGCATAAAGTCCAGATCATCTTCCGCTCGCATGAATAAGTTCGCTTTCAAATTCTACTAATTTATTTGCCAAACCAGGGGTCCAGCGTACTTGGAATTGGTGACAAAATAGCACCTGTAAAGGAAAATTCCTACTGTTTTATGGACGAAATCTATAGGGGCAAGATTAATGCCAATGCAAAATTAAAAAGAAACCCGCCTGTTTTGTCAGGCGGGTTGTCTTATCGCGACAAATTTTAGCAGAATTAAGCTGCCACCTTAAATCAGAAGATGCGGAAACCGGCGTAGAGCTGCCAGCCCTGATTCTTCCAGGAATTCTGATCGTCGACATCGTTGATGTTGTTCAAACCGATGACATAGCGGGCGCCGACTTTAATGCTGGCAAGGTTCAGTTGCGCACCACCCACTAGGGAGAGATCGCCTTTTTTGAACGCGTCCTTGGCATTGGCGACAAGATGTTCCTGCTGGTTGAGAAGAATGCCAAACTGAGGGCCCACCAATATGCTTAACAGCGGTATCGGACGAAGATTCAGCAGCACCGGAATGCTGAGATAGTTCAGTTTGCCCTCATAATTGTTGTAACTGGTAGAGTACAGATCGCCAAAATTCTGACCAGTGCGATAATTGGTCTGATTGAACAAAAGCTCCGGCTGAATACCAAGGTTCGGGGTGAAATTGATCTCCGAAAATACCCCTAAGTTATATCCAAATTTATACTCTGAGCTAAAAGGCTGGCCGTCTACCTTGAACAAATTGGCGCCGGCCTTGACACCGAAATGAATGCCTTGCGCCTGGGAATGGAGCACTGCGAGCAAAAGTGCCATAGATAATACGAATGCGTTCCTCTTCATGATGGATTGTTTTTTGTTTACTGGATGGGATTGCATGTATTAGTTCAACTTATATGCCAAGGGTTTTTAGGGTTATTTTTTCCTCAGTTTGAAATCGCCCAGTTGATAGCCGATATAGGCCTGGAAGCCGTACTGGCGCCAGGTGTCCGTCGTGCGGAAGCTGATATTATTCAGTCCGGCGGTATAGCGGAGGCCAAAGATCACCTTGTTGAAATTCAGCTGACCGCCGAAAACAAGGGAAAGATCGTTACGATTAAAGGCGTTTCTGCCCCGGTCCTGCGCGTTCTGGAGCAGGTCCGTGGTCTGGGTCACGAGGTAGCCATACTGCGGGCCGACCAGGATCGACAGCCAGGGGTTGGGTTTGAAGGAAACGAAGATGGGGATCGCAGCATAGTTGAGATTCACCAGCTGCTGGCTGACGCCGCCGTAAATACTATTGAATTCATCCGAGGTCTTCGCGATGGTCTGGTTCCAGACGATCTCGGGCTGCAAAGACCACTTGGAGGTGAAGTTCAGCTTACCCCAGATGCCTGCGTTGAAGCCCGGATATTGCTTTCCGTCGAAGGACCGGCCGCCGACCTTCATCAGATTACCGCCGGCCTTGATGCCCCACTCCAGGGATTGTTGGGCGTAGCTATGGGTGACAGAGGCCGTGAGCAGCAATAGGACGAGGGAAAGGGACGCGGACCACTTGTTAAAAGCCAATTTGTTCATGCTGGGTGTCATTGTTGATTTTCTATTTATGGGATAAAAATATGCTTGAATAGTTTATCGCTTTGTTAAAAATAAGTTGTCGTCCATAAGAATGCCTTCAGGCGAGCTCGATGAGCGTGATCTCCGGGAGTATCCCAAAACGTCCCGGGTAACCGATAAAGCCATATCCCCGGTTGACATAAAGCCGCTGGCGGCCTTCTTCGTAGAGACCCGCCCATTGCCGGTACAGGAACTGTACGGGACTCCATTTTAATCCCGGGAGCTCCACACCGAACTGCATGCCATGAGTGTGGCCGGCGAGCATGAGGTCGATGTCCGGGTAATGGGGCCGCACTTCGGCATCCCAGTGGCTGGGGTCATGGCTCATCAGGATCTTGAAGGGGTATTTTTCCGTGCCGGGATAGGCCTGGTCCATCCGGCCATACTTGGGAAACCGCGCCTTGGCGCTCCAATTCTCGATGCCGATCAGCGCGATCTGCGCCCCATCCCTTTCCAGCGCCACATGCTCGTTCATCAGGAGCCGCCAGCCCATTTCCTGTTGGATGGCCATCAGGCGGTCAAGATTGGCTTTTTTCGCTTCGACCGACTCCCAGCCCGCATAATCTCCATAATCATGATTGCCGAGGGTGGAAAATACTCCCATTGGGGCGTTCAGCCGGCTGAAAAGGGCTTGGTATTGCCCTACTTCGGAGGCATAGTCGTTGACCAGATCGCCGGTGAACAGGATCAGGTCGGGCTTTTCGGCCAGTACCCGGTCGATCCCCTTGCTCACGGCCTCGGGATTGGCCAGGCTACCTGAATGGATATCAGATAGTTGTACTATTTTTAATCCTTTGAATGCGACGGGAAGGTTATCGTAGGCCAGCCTGATGCGGTGTACTTTGTAGTTGTATTTATTGCTGAACCCATACACCAGTGCGCCCAGGACGCCCGATCCCAGGCCCAGCCCCAGCCAGCTAAGAAAGACGCTGCGGGGGATGCCCGGTCCGGCGGCGGGAGCTGCCGTCGAGCCAGCGCGGGTGACGGCCCATTGGACGAGGCGGCGGATATCGTCCAGCAGCAGGAACACGGCGGCCAGCAGTTTGGCGATATAAAGGCCGAGGATGACGGCGATGATATAGCCGCTGGCACGGGTGTATTGTAACCGGAAGTATGGGAGCAGGACAAAGGCGGCGAGAGCGAGCACCGAAAGGCCCCAGTAGGCGATGAAGATCGCGGTCCGGGTCCGGGGTAGGAGGCCCTGGGTGATGGTCTTTATCGCCTGAAAGACATACACATCGATCAGGATCGCTATTATCAGGACGATCGCGAGAAACCTTCGGCTGCGCATTTCGGCATTATTTTGCGCAAAATTGCAGTAAACTTCCCGAAATCCTTCTGAAAATGTACATTTGCCGTCTAATATTTACGGACCAGCGGTCATAACTATGGGAAAGACTATCGGAGTTGCAAATCAAAAGGGCGGTGTGGGCAAGACCACTTCGGCTATCAACCTGGCGGCATCGTTTGCTGTATTGGAATTCAAGACCTTGCTGGTAGATGCCGATCCCCAGGCCAATAGTACGACCGGGGTTGGGTTCGACCTTCACAATGTCACCCAAAGCCTTTATGACTGCATGGTCAACCATATCCCGGTCAAGGATGTGATCCTGAAATCGGACATCCCGCACCTGGATGTAGTCCCTTCGCATATCGACCTGGTCGGATATGAGATCGAAATGATCAACTATCCCAACCGGGAAAGCGTGCTGAAAGGCATCCTGGAGCCGGTAAAGAACGAATATGATTTTATCATCATAGATTGCTCGCCCTCGCTGGGGCTGATCACCGTGAATGCGTTGACGGCGGCAGATTCGGTCATCGTGCCGGTGCAGACCGAGTTCTTTGCGCTGGAAGGGTTGGGCAAGCTGCTCAATACCGTGAAGATCGTCCAGAGCCGCCTGAATCCCCAACTGGCCATTGAGGGCATCCTGATGACGATGTATGACGGCCGGCTGCGGTTGTGCAACCAGGTGGTCAGCGAGGTGCGCAAGCATTTCGACGAGATCGTCTTCGATACCATCATCCACCGGAATACGAAGATCAGCGAGGCGCCCAGTGTCGGCAAGCCGGTGATCCTTTATGACGCTCTGAGCAAGGGCAGCGTGAATTACCTGAACCTGGCCAAGGAGATCCTGCAAAAGAACAACCTGACGAAGATCCGGCAGGAAGAGAGAATTTTAGAATAACACAGTAAGTAAACGATGTCTACTCCCCATAAAAAAGATAAAGAGGCCCTTGGAAAGGGCATCCGGTCTCTCTTGCAGAGCATAGATGCCGATCTGAAGACGACTTCAGGCGAATTGAAATCCTCCGTCGTGGAGGCGGTGACGAATATGCTGCGCATCCCGTTGGACCAGATCGAGACCAACCCGCGGCAGCCGCGGCATGATTTCGACGAGGTGGCGCTGCAGGAGCTGGCGCATTCGATCCGGCTGCATGATATTATCCAGCCCGTGACGGTGTCCAAGCTGCCGACGGGCAAATACCGGCTCATCTCCGGCGAACGCCGCTTCCGTGCGGCGAAGATCGCCGGGCTGAAGGATATCCCGGCGTATGTGCGGCAGGCCGAGGACCAGCAACTACTGGAGCTGGCCCTGCTCGAGAACCTCCAACGGGAAGACCTGAACGCAATGGAGATCGCACTCAGCTACAAGCGGATGATGGAAGAGCTGAACTATACGCAGGAACAGGTGGCCGAGCGGATGGGCAAGGAACGCAGCACCGTCGCCAATTACATCCGCCTGCTGAAGCTGCCGCCCGATATCCAGGTAGCGGTACGCAGCAACCAGCTGTCGATGGGTCATGCCCGTGCCCTGATCAATGTTGACACGGTGGACAAACAGTTATACCTGTTCAATGAGATAAAGACGAAAGGTCTTTCGGTTCGCCAGACCGAGGAGCTTGTCCGCAAGCTCTACAAGGAGAATGCCCCTGTTAAAAATTCGGTAAAGCCCACGATGCCCGAAGCATTCAAACGAATTGAAGATAACTTAGCATCGCACTTCAGCACGCGCGTAAAGCTCAATCACAACAAGAAAGGCGAAGGAAGCATTTCCATTGAGTATTACTCGCTCCAGGAGTTGAACAAATTGCTGGACCAGCTGGGTGTCTCTGTAAACTAAGCATCCTCCGCATGAAGATCTTTTTGGTGTTTGCGATGACTTTGTTCCTGCATCGATCCTGTTCCGGTCAGACGGTCGACACCATCCCTCCCAGCCCGAAGGGTACTCAATTGCACCAACCTGTCAAGCTTGCGGATACCTCCCGCGTAGACTCTTCCGGAAAGGTCCATCATGCCCGGAGGGACTCCCCCTATAAGGTCGATTCCGCGACGAAGCGGGTGCGCAATCCGCGCAAGGCGACGCTGTATTCTACTTTCTTCCCCGGCCTGGGACAGTTCTACAACCATAAATACTGGAAGGTGCCGATCGTCTGGGCGGCCGTCGGTATCCCGGCCTATACCTTCTTCTACAACCGCAGCTGGTACAACAAATGCCAGAAGGCCATTGCCATCATTGACAACTATCAGCAGCTGGGCACGCCGATCCCGGACAGTCTGTATGGTACGGTGGACCCCAAGCTGCGGACCTTTCTGCAGGCCGGCGACGACAACTCGCTCCGGAGCTATCGCAATGAGTACCGGAAGGACGAGGACTATTCCGTTCTCTTCTTTATCCTCTTTTGGGGGCTGAATATCGTCGACGCAACGGTGGACGCCCACCTGGCAAGCTTCGACGTGGGCAACAACCTCAGCTTTCACTTCGATCAGCCCTCGCCCAACGCCATGGTCCCGGGCCCGACGGGGACCGGTATGGGCGTCAGCCTGTTGGTCGATGTGCACAAGGCCCGGTTCAAGCGGCTTCCGGTGATGCCATAAAATTAGTGTAGTTTTGCAAAATTTATTCGCAGTATGAAGATCGCACTGATCGGCTATGGAAAAATGGGAAAGGCCATCGAAGAGATCGCCGTTGCCCGGGGACATCAGATCGTCCTGAAAGTATCTATCGATAATTTGGAAGACAATACCATCGCGAAGATCAAGCAGGCCGATGCCGCTATCGAGTTCACGGGACCGGAGAGCGCATTCGACAATGTCATCCGGTGCCTGGACGCGGGGGTACCCGTGGTCTCCGGCAGTACGGGCTGGCTGAGCCGGCTGGAAGAGGCCCGGGAATATACCCGTAAAAAGAACGGGACGATGCTTTATTCCAGCAATTTCAGCGTGGGCGTCAATATCTTCTTCGAGATCAACAAGCGGCTGGCTGCCCTGATGGCCCCGCATCCGGAATATGAGGTGCAGGTCACCGAGATCCATCATACGGAAAAGAAGGATTCCCCCAGCGGAACGGCTATCACCCTGGCGGAGGGCATCATCGAAAAAATTACCCGTAAAAAAGGATGGGTCAATCATATTAGTGATAACTTAGACGAATTGGAGATCATCAGCGAACGCGTGGATCCGGCGCCCGGCACGCATAGTATCAACTACCATTCCGACATCGATACGATCACGATCACGCATACGGCGCATAATCGCCGGGGATTTGCTACCGGTGCGGTGTTGGCTGCGGAGTTCATCGCGGATAAGAAAGGCGTTTACCGGATGAGCGACGTACTCGGATTCTAAACTTATAGGAAAAAAATGCTATCCAAAAAAACGCAATATGCCTTCCAGGCGCTGATGTACCTGGCGGAAAAGGAGACTGATGAGCCGGTGCTGATCGCCGAGATCGCCCGGAAGAAGAAGATCCCCCTGAAATTCCTGGAGAATATCCTGCTGGAGTTAAAGAATGCCAATATCCTCGATAGCAAGAAGGGGAAAGGCGGCGGCTATTATTTCGCCAAGAATCCGAAGGACGTGCCCCTCGCCACGGTCATGCGGTTGCTGGATGGCCCCATCTCTCTCCTACCCTGCGTCAGCCTTTATTTTTACGAACGCTGCAAGAACTGCGATGAGAAAAGTTGCGGTCTGCACACCGTTATGAGCCAGGTCCGGGACGCCAACCTCAAGATCCTCGAGAAAAAGACCATTGCCGACCTGGCCAAAGGATGATCGCGGCTAGTCCCTCTCCGCCGCCCGTTTGCCGAGGCTGATGAAATGATTGCAGCAGACCCTCTCCGCAATATCGAGCAGCCGGCGTATCCTTTCGATCAGGAGGCCCACCTCTCTCTCCGTGATGATGAACTCCTCCTTGTAGCGGGCGCTGACATAGCCCGAAGATAAAAGCCGGAAAAGGTCCTCCTCCTCTTTGTTGTCGAGCGGAAATAGCAGGGCCAGCTCCACCGAGAACCGGTTGGTATAACGCCGCAGCTTGTCGAGGTTATGCGTGGTCGGTTTGTAGCCCATAAAGGTGAGCAGGATGGCCTGGTAACATTGCTCGGCCGCCTGGTGCAGGAAAAAAGTGGCGGTATTCCAGCTTCGATTGCCCCGGATGAATTCGGCGCTATGGAAGAAATCTCTCGCCTGGCGGGTCCAGCGGTCGAAATCCTTTTCCGCCATGTTCCGCACTTCCTCCCAGTTCGGAATGCCGGCTTTGGCCAGCGGCGTCCGGCGGGCATCATAGAGAAGAGTTCCTTCGCGCAGCACCGTCGAGAAGAAATACTGCCGTTCCTGCAGCTTTTTATTGACATAGGTGATATCGTGCACCAGGGCCGTTACGGCGGCTATCTCCCGGCACCGGCTCTCGATGACATCCTGCAACTCGTAGTCCGAGCGGCGCTCATCCTCCCGCGTGATGATGAGCAGATCGAAGGCGGCGAGCAGGGGCGGCAGCGCTGGGTCTGATCCGCCAAAGAGAACGATCTTCTCCACGTGCACCGCCCGCACGATCATCGGGACGAGCCTTTCCAGCAGATTGCGTTGCTTCGGGGAAAAGTGATCCAGGGAAGTATTCGGATGATAAGTCGTCATAGTTTTAAAGGGTTTATGCGTTAGCAATAATTTTGGCTATATTTGCAATAGAGCCGGATACAAATATCAACTTTTAAGGGGAATCGCAGCAAAAAAGTTATTAAAAAATTTTCCGACTCTATTTTTATTGCTATGCATTATTTAGGAAAGAACCTGCGGTATCTGCGCAAGCAAATGTCTAAGACTCAATCGGAGATAGCTTCTCTGATCAAAAAGGGGCAGACGACGATCGGTAATTGGGAGAATGGGATCAGCGAGCCCAATCTGGACGAGCTGCTTGTTATCAGCAACTTTTTTGATACCCCGCTTGACGCGCTCATCAAGGTGGATCTTGCCGAATCGAATATGGCTTACCGGCCGTCGCTTACCGGCGCGGCAGTGTACGATCACGGTGGTGATATCTCTCCCGCCGTGCAGGAGAAGGACGACCGGCTATCGTACGTTTTGCAGGAGATAAAATCCCTTCGTGAAGAAATGGCGCGGCTCGACGCCCGCATAAAATAGAAAGGCGGCCTTCTGGCCGCCTTTCTTTATTGAAGATTTTCGATGACCATTGCCGAGGCGCCGCCGCCGCCGTTACAGATGCCCGCGGCTCCATATCTCGCCTTATTCTGCCGCAGCACATGCAGCAGGGTCACCAGGATCCGGGCGCCGCTGGCGCCGAGGGGGTGACCGATCGAGACCGCTCCTCCGTTCACATTCACCCTTGCCGGGTCCAGCTTCATCCGCCGGGTATTCTCGATCGCGACGACCGAGAACGCCTCGTTCACTTCCCAAAAGGCGATGTCTTCCATCTTCAGCCCTGCTTTTGCCACGGCCTTTGGCACTGCGATCGCCGGGGTCGTCGTAAACCATTCGGGCGCCTGTTCGGCGTCCGCCCAGGAAAGGATCCTTGCCAGGGGTCTGAGCCCAAGCTGATCGGCTTTCTCACGGCTCATCAGCACCAGCGCCGCCGCGCCGTCATTCAGCGTGGAGGCATTGGCGGCAGTGACCGTTCCGTTCGTTTGAAAGGCCGGTTTGAGGCCGGGTATCTTTTCGAATCTGACATTATAAGGCTCTTCGTCCTTAGCGACGGTGATCGCATCGCCCTTCCGCTGTGGGATCTCCACCGGCATTACCTCTTCGGCAAAACGTCCCTCGGCCCAGGCCGCCTGGCTGCGTTTATAGCTGGCTATCGCAAATTCATCCTGCTGCTCCCGGGTGATGCCGCAGGTGGAAGCACAGAGATCGGCCGCGTTTCCCATCGCCTGCCCGTCATAGGCATCGGTCAGACCGTCCTTCGCCAGTCCGTCTATAAGCGACGTATTCCCGTATTTATTTCCCCAGCGAACATCGCCGACATAGAAAGGCACGTTGCTCATACTTTCCATGCCGCCGGCCACCGCGATATCGATATCGCCCAGCGTGATCCCCTGCGCCGCATACGCAACGGCCTTCATCCCGCTGGCGCAGACCTTGTTCACCGTCGTACAGATCACGTCATCAGGCAAACCCGCGCCCCGGGCAGCCTGCCGGGCCGGAGCTTGCCCCAGGTTCCCCTGCAGAACACAACCCATCATGACTTCCTGTACCTGTTCGGGCGTAACGCCCGCCTTTTGTAAGGCTCCGCTGATGGCGGCAGCGCCAAGCCGGGGAGCGGCAAGTTCTTTTAAGGCGCCGCCAAAACTGCCGATCGGCGTTCGTACGG
>Ga0105239_10003041_pt1 | contig 20849 bp, 24 predicted proteins | sample KBSC44metaG_FD_92761 | JGI IMG/M metagenome (GOLD analysis project Ga0105239, IMG submission 92761) | Corn rhizosphere microbial communities from Kellogg Biological Station, Michigan, USA - KBS C4-4 metaG | ecosystem: Host-associated > Plants > Roots > Rhizosphere > Soil | place: Michigan, USA... | reverse complement strand
GAACATATTCAGACATCCTGTGTATGTCGGATATGATTTGCACATTTGAGAAGACTTTAGAAACCACCGGTAGAGCAAGCGCTCTCAAATTTCTACAGTTAGCTAGTTAGCCACTCAAGCTTCTGCGTCCTGGGTACAGTACCTCATTTGACGCCCAACCTATGCTGTTGTATGCTGCGCCCCTTGGCCAAGCTTCTGCATCCAGGATAAGCAGCCTCGTTTGGCGCCCGACTTATGTGCTGTTGTCTGCTGCGCCCCTTGGCCAAATCCACAAGAGGATTTTGGCAATGTATTTTCTGTGTGCTATAACCCTCGAGGGCCGAGGCCATATCCTCCGGTAGACAACTGATGCGTTGTGCTAGCTTTGACCCTGTGTCATGCGAATTACAACTTTCTGTGAGCCTCCGAAGTTGCTGGGTGTGTGCCTGAGGCAGGAACTGTCTGGACGCCATGTTTCACGGCTTTGGCAACGCAACGCAGGTCTATCCGTCGAGTTGGCGGGACGAACCCTTGACACGTGGAACATGGAACATACTCAGTAGTTGTCTTATAACTCTTGGGCTGTGCCTATGGGTAGCGTTACATCTCAGTATTCCACGTCACAAAGAGGGCGCCTTGATCCCCAAGATACGAAAAACTTCCTGGCTCCTGCTCGGCCTCCTGGCACCCGAGATGATTGCGTATACCGCTTGGTACCAACGACGAGCCGCACTTAGATTGACCGCTGTTGTGAGGCGTGCGCTGGGCCAGTCTTCCAAACAATCCCGCTTCCGGAGACTTCTAGCCCTTTTTGGCTGCAGCAACCGACGTGCTGGTAATGAGGCGAATGACGTCGAACCCGACGAGGCTGCAAACCCTTCGGTCAAACGATACCAACAATGGACTACAGTTCATAGCTTCTATGTCATTATGGGTGGCTTTGTCTTCGACACCAGTGAGGAAGACGTCAACTTTTGCCAAATTCACAACAACGGCTATCACTTCCACCTCGAGGCCTACTGTATATCCTAGAGGATGAACCCGACCTGATTCCCGACATTTCTAAAGAATACATCTGGGACAAGAGCAAAGCTGGTAATCTGGCTAAAACCCTTGTTTGTTTACAGGCCCTGTGGTTTTGCGTCCAGTGCATTCTTCGACTTGCCCAAGGTCTTACAATTAGCTTGCTCGAGCTGAATGTCTTTTGCCATGCCATTTGCACGTTACTCGTATACCTCTTGTGGTGGGATAAGCCCATGGACATCGAAGAACCCACTGCCCTGCGTGGAAAGATGGTTAGAGAGATGTGCGCCCTGATGTGTATGCGGAGCTTCTCTAAAGATGGCCAAGAGGGCTTCACTGAGCTCCCATATGGAGTCAGGTACGGCAATAAAGACGATCGCAGCATTGCCGAGACATCTGTCTCAGTCGTTGAGGACATTACAATAGGTAAGGGGGAGATTATATGGATCTGTTTGTGCATTCTGTTGGGCTTCCCTGTTCTAGCAGCTTCCGCAGCTGCTGCTTGTTGTATTGGAATTTACAAGCATGTCGTACAATATGTCACCGTCAAACACCCACTTGGTGAACGCGAATTAGTAGCATGCCGCCTCAAATGGACTGTGCCTATCTCTATGGATGGCCAAGTCGAAAATACCGACAATGATGCCTCACATCCTGTCAATCTCAACTATCCAGGCGATGCTCAAGAGTCCGAAGACGAGATGACGACTTCGTCCCCTTCATCAACACTAGCAGTCGGAGTAGACGACGGCTTGCGTGCATCACGCAATAAAACCGCGCAATGTCTAAAATCTCATCCGCAAGACTCATCCATTTCCACAAGTCACATCGACGGCTTCAGCCTGGCGCTTGGCGAGTGGCGGCTGGAGGTGGACCAGGAAAAGCCTGATGAACCGATCCATTGGTTTTTCCCATGGCAACCGAAACCCGACCTTACTCCAACATCTATAAATCTCTCCGCCACAGACGTCGCCCGCTGGCGGCTTTGTGCGAGTGCCCTGCAGCGCTATTGCCCACAGCCTCGGTGGCTCCACAATCAGAGTGGATACAGCCATCAAGACTTTCCAGCCTACAGGTCCGTGTGCGACCGTTCCCCCGATTGGCCGTCATCAGAGCACCTTGTATCTACGGGAGATGGTAGGAATTCAAAGGCTGGAATCCTTGTTGGCTTCTCCTTCGCCGGCCTCGTGTATGGAGGCTTCCATCTTCTCGCCTGGGACGCCCCTTTTCCCTCACAACTCGAACGCACTCTCTGGCGCGGTTCTGGGATCCTTCTCGCGTCCTCGGGTATCGCTCTCATCGCTGTTCCCACTGCACTACCGTGGTTTTTTTTTTAGAAGAGTTTCCCTAAGCGTTCTTTACGTTCTTTGCCTTTGTATCACATTCCTCTTTACATGCGCCGCCATGTTAGCATACATTGGTGCAAGAGGGTACTTGGTCGTGGAATCGTTTATTCAGCTGGTGCACTTGCCGGACTCTGCATATCTGTTACCAGCATGGTCGCGGTATTCCCCGCACATCTCGTAGGATTACGGAAGAGCGAAACGACATAATTACTAGGAGTTGATCGTGGGACTCATCTGCCTCTGAGTTCCCGGCCTCTATCACTGCGAAGAGCAGGAATATAGGAATGAATGTCTAAAAAGACTTAAAGCTAGTATTTTCGTCCGCATTGTCCAAAATGTAGACCGTCTGAGATCTGCGAAAACACTGGTTGGGCTACTTCGGGCAGCATTTTTCAGCCTGGGGCACCCGTTGAGTTCTTTGCAAAGTTTGCCCAAGTCGTTTGCAAAGGATTTTTTATTACCGACAACCAAGGCTTTCCAGATGGATTATCTTTCCCATTTCCTCTTCTCTTGTCTACTGCAAAATCTTCAAGCTCTAGGGTTGTTCGCATTCGCATTGTTTACATCACGCCGGATGGAGACCAAATTTCCAAAAGTAAAGGAGGCATCTGCTTCGACGACATCGAGGTCCAGTCCGTGTCCTCAATTAAAAGACACGGGCAATCAGAGCTCGCCAACACCTGCCATGCCAATGAGCTGAACAGGATGTTCGCGGCAGAATCACCAGGCTGTGATGGCAAGATCTGGGTCGCTGCTTTCCCGTCCCGGCCACATTGACACAGGTCTCGGCAAACAAGCTGTGGAGCCGTCCGGAAAATCAGTTGAGCACAATGGGCTGCTTAACTAACTACGCATCCAGCTGGTGGAAGAATGACGAAATGTTTGAACATCTACATAGTAGTAGTAATTGCTCCGCTGTTACTGAAATAACGATTGCCAGCTCTGGCCATGTCAGTTTTACTGGATCACTATTGAACGGACATACAAGGAATCAATTCGTGCCACTCAGGCTGGATTTCCCCTGGTTAGAAGAATTTTGCGGTTGCGAGAACGTACCATTCTCCTGCGAACTGCACCTCTCGTCTCTACTCGATAACCACAGCGACGTGGTCGTCCATATATTTCTCGATATTGCCCAGGAATGCTGAGCAGATAATCGACACTCCTCCAAAGGCGATCGAAACGAGATACACCCAATGGTAGCTCTCGGAATAGGCGATTTGTCCGGCGGTAACGACCATCTCGTAGGCTGTGTCGTTCCCAGCGATGCCGGGAATTAGTTTGAGTTGATCCAAGAGAGAGATGCCCGTGATTGCGATGGCGTTGATGATGTACGTTTCGTTTGTGATTCCAAGCTGCGTAACCATGACCCCTCCGATGTAGTGAACCGCCTTGGCCTTGAATTTGTTGACGAACACATTATAATAGGTCGTATACCCTATGCAGCCTCCGATCACACGAATCGACAGTGTGAGAGCGGTGACTGTGGCGATAATATCGTCAGGGCAAATAATGGTGGTGATGATAGAGGCGGGGACGACAATGCCTCCGATTCCAAGGCCGGCAAGTACAAGAATACCATAGATTGTATGGATATTGTGGAGATCTGCAACTGCAAGTGCACCACACCCTGCTGTCATTACGATGGAAGACCCCATGAGTAGTTCACGGATGTGTCCTCGCAATAGGGACAGGAGAACCAGGACGATACAGCAGCCACCGAGGATGGCAAAGCCGATGGGAAGAGTCCTGATCCCAACACCTATAGATAATTAGCGAAGTAACTCATTGAACTGGATTCTTCAAAGGCGTCATACCAACTGGGTCGTGGCCATATACGTTAAAGGCCTGAGTAGGCCAAAACATCAAGATTGAGAAGAAGTTTGCTCCCGATATCGCGGTAATCACCAGCGTCAAAGACAGCACCTTGGCATCTTCCTTCATTCGAGACGGAAACATTGGATACTTTGCGTATTTGATCTCCCAGATTGGGAAGGCCACGAAGAGAAGAAAGAATCCGAGAATTAGCGGGACTAAAACGTGAGCGGACTCCCATGTGTACTGATAGCCTCCCCATTGGAGACCGGCGAGGAAGATGATCATCCCAGTAATACTAAGAAAGCCACCGACGAAATCGATCTCGGCGATGATTTGCTTTCTAGTTAGGCCTCGAGAATTGGGCCGTGGAGGAGGAAAGTAAAACAACAGGACACCGACGGCTCCTATCAGGGCCCACACCCCTGAAATAAACGCGCACCATCTCCAAGTTGAGTATCCAGCAATGAGCCACCCATACAGAGCCGAAGGACAGAATGGTATGATTGTAAAGACCAAGGCCGCTACGTAAAGGCCACGCTTGCGTGTTGGTGCAAGTTCGGAAGTGCCAGCAAGACATGTTAGTTCACAAATGCCGGCTCCAACGCCAGATATACCCATTCCAGCTAGGACATGTCAGTGGCGAATATCAGTAGGGAGAGAGAGCATCATACCAATAAATTGGTTCATATTGTGTGCTGTGCCGGTAATGATCATAGCGACGATGAGAAGGCCTGATCCTAAAAGCGCTACATACCTCCTGCCAATTAGGTCGGACAAGGAGCCCACAAATGGGCAAATCGCTGCGAGGCTAAGAAGGTATGCCAATACAAACCAAATCCATCTGTCGTAGCCTCCAATCTCCGAGTAAACCAGAGGGGCGATGCCTCCAAGTAGATACGCTGGGATCTGGGAACCAGTCCAAAGGAACGCCATAGCGACGAGGCTCATGATTCTTTTCGTTGTCCACTACGGCAGAGGTCAGTATATCTCACCAAACAATCAAATTGCACACTCACTGGAGGCTCGTGATCGTGGTCTTGATCGTCGCCATATGTTCGCAGGCCGTCCTTTCCATGGTGGCCAGGATCGCTTTCAACCCTCCCAAGGTGTTTGACTTGCTCGATGTGGGCACCTGATTCTTTCTCTGATGAGGTAGGAGACTCTTTAGCCTCACCGTCCAAAGGCTGGGGAATTTTATCGTCTGCCATGATTGATTCTTTGTGATAGATGCCTCAATGCGATGGGTACAGGCAAAAAGGATTTGACTGAGGATGGGAGGGACGCTGGATCGCCCCCGCAGATGGACTTTATGAATCAGCACCATCTGTATACCTCGGGGATGAAATACGAGATGGGGGTGGTCTTGACCTAGAACACAGGATAAGTCCGTCCTGGGTGGCAGGTTGAATCACCTTCTCCCCTGTCAAAACCGCTGGGCCTTCTCTTGTTGATTGGATCCACACTACAACCCAAAATCCGGGGGAAAAGATCCATACCGAATGAGGAAGCAACCTTCCGGACGGCGCGGGGAAGGGGACCAAAGAACTCTTGCGAAGGCTTGTAAATCGCTTGTTCGCGGGGGCCTTTGTTCATTTAGTGGCATTTAGACCACCCAACTAAGGATGCAGAACTGCTGCAGGCACTGGCCAGCCCGTGATGTGACTTGAAGTTGGAACTGAGGACCTCGGTCGGATTGCAACGTTGCTGGACATCTACCAGCTTTGAGATCTGAATTTCTAGGAGATGTACCTGCTCGCAAAGTCGACCCCAGGCATCAGAACGCGCACTCGAACTGCATCTATCTAAAAATAGCAAAACTTGATACTTCCTGAGCGAATTGGGTTGCCAGGAACCTTTTCGGTGCTCGACACCAAACCGCTGGATGGCAAATCGCAGAGCTTGTGATCGATGCTACAAGAAGAAGGAAAGATGCACCTACGAACCTCATGCTGGAAAATGTATCCTATGTGTCCAATCCGGCTTCCCGTGTACTAATATACGATCTCGGAATCGACCGGGGAGGAGGCCAAAAGCCACAACGTTTGGGGAACATGGATCCCTTCACGTATGGGATTCGGGCACCGGCTCAGCCATCGAAAGCTGCAGCGCCCTTGCATCTCAGCAGCCTTCTCCAACATCCTCGTCTGAAACCGACAACGAGGTCGGGTCTGGCCATTCTGTTGTGAGAGGAGACCTCGTGAGATGCCCTCGGCACTACCAACGGGAGGATAGTTTCTCAAGCCTTTGGTGCGGAGAGCTGGGGGTTTCCATGGAGCAATTGTTCGATGTCCAAAGTTCGAGCCTCGAGTTCTTCTATGCTACTAACGATATCTTCATGCTTGGGCCCGGGTTTGCCGATGAATTTCTTACTGCGCTTCAGGAATATTACGAATTTTCTCCTTGCTTTCTTCGAGACTCTTATCAGGCAATGTTCACAGCACTGATTTGGGCTCGCCATCAAGCAACTTCATTCGACCAAGTCGATATTAGCAGGGGCGCGTTGTCACTACGGAGACTGAGAAATTTCAGTGTTTTCAATCTTCGCGATGCTGTTGCGGTCATAAGCCTTGGCCCAACATTGGCAGCGTTCGACCTCCTCACTAGATGTGTTGGTGCAACCATGATATTGCGCCATTCTTTGTCAATGGTGCAGGCATGGTATCCAACACTTTCAAGCAGTCCCGGGCTGGACCCCATCATCATAGCGCCCATATTCTGGGATACAGTAAATTGTCTGATACGGCGGGAGGTCCCGGTCGTTCGATACATAGTCCGAGACTCTCGTACAGTAGACCGAGTGGCTGGAATGTGCACGACACTTCTACCCATTCTGTATGACTTGTGCGTCGCCAGCCGCAAATGGAAGCAGTCCGGAGACGCTCAGGATGCCGAAATCATCAGAGAAGTCGAACAGGATATCATTTCTTGGCGTCCGATCTCCAGCACGGAATTGCACAAGTCTTTCTCAAAGCAGGAAATACTTGCCATGACTGCCCAGGCATCTATGTACCGTTCAGCGGCAATGTTGATCGTTCACCGTCTCCTGAATACGATTGGCACGGCGGACGATTCTGCGAAAGGTTATGCTGGTGATATCGTGGTGAACTTGCAGGAGTATCACCTCTCGCTCGGCCAGGAGGAGAAGCTCCAGCACACAGTGCTCCCGATGTTTCTCGCCGCCCTTGAGATCCCAAATCTCGCACACCAGGTTTGGCCATGCCTCTCACTTCTAAAAGCGCCATCGATCTGCCTCAAGAAGCTTTTGGCAGTGGTTGAAAATGTATGGAAGCAAAGATCGAAGGGCTTTTCAGGGTCCATGTTTGATCTACTTGAAAGTGGACAAGATTTTGCCATTATCCCTTAGGTGTCTGATGATGCTGGACAGTTAGCCAGCTTAGTGGCTGCCCAAGTTCAAAAAGAGAAGAAAGGGATTAGCCAGAGTCTGAGAGAGATCGCGCAAGTCCTAGGCATTCTCAGAGTATTTAACCTTATTCGCTATATCAAGTTTATGTTCCCCATTAGTCTCTCTTCTTACGGCTTAATAGTTAAACTGCATCTTACTAGTTAGTATTTTAAGTACAGCGCCTCCTAGTGAATGGAGTTTAGAGGAGCCGAAAATGGGAAAATACTGATTGTAAATAAAACAAAGGCGCACAAACCCCAAACATGCATGGCCATGCATGCATTCATGGTCTCATTCGATATTCATCCCACGCAGTAAGTGCTTTTACCCCTCAACCAAATCCCCCATCTCCACATGGAGATTGGAGCCACGATGCCTGACCCCAAGCTCACGAAAGCAAGTACACTATTTCCCCAGCCGAGGCCGAGGCGAGCGTACATGTTCGGGGCGAAGAGAGGGAAGCTAAAACCTGCCATGGTCCTGACAAATGCTGCAGCTCCGGTTGCTGAAGCGGCGTATGTAGTGTAGGTGTCGACGACGTATGCCTGGGCACAGTTGAAGCAGACGATAAGCCCGAACGCGAAGATGCAGGCGCCCATGTTCGGCACGAACCAGTGCGCTTGTGCTTGGGCAGACCAGCCATAGATGAAAAGGCCGACGGGGACTAGTATCGAGAATGGAAGTGCGAGGGGCAAGCGATACTCCGGTAAGGCCCGGGTGGGGTCGTCGTCATGGAGGCTGTGCGTATGTCTGCTGGGCCGCTTGCGCAGGGGCACTGGTTTGCGAGGGATGGTGAACTTCTCAAGATTGGGGGGTGGAGGAACGAGAGTCGTAGTATCATGGTGCAGTGGCAAGCCACGGCGGTGCGGCAACACCCAGTTGGCTTTGACAAAAAGTGAGGCGCATGGATCGATTTGGTGTCTCTTGCAATAGGCATAAGTCCGGTCCTGCAATCGACCAGAGACTTGAAGTCCGCCTACAAAGCCGACACCGAGTGACAAGTAGTTCAAACTCGCCTGACTTACGCTTTGCCTGTAGGACTGTTGAAACACCATGGGAAATGTCGCAAGTCTGAATCGATCTTCAGTGGCTGTATCTTTGAGAGCAACAAAAAGCGAACTTACACAAGGTACATCAGACCGTAAAGATAGGCGCGAAAGAGCGACATCAGCTGTAACGCAGGCTGAGTGCATAGCATGATGAACGGTCTAGCAAGGCTCTTCACCAAGATCTTCTTCATAGAGTGATCAGGTCCCTCACGCTCCGTGTGCAGTTCCTGGTTTCCTGTACGCTTCCGTAGCTTCTTTGCCTTCTTGAGCAATATTGTTGCTGGATATGTTTCCGGAAGGAACGCGAAGGCAAGGACTTGAACCGCTGCGTCGAAGATAGATGTCGACCAGAAAACCCACCGCCAAGTTGTATATTGAGTGATATACCCGCCAGCTGTTATGTATCAGAATTGCTTTAATCATACTGCGCTTTGTCGGCATATGCTCACCAACAGGGCCTAGTACAGGGCCTATAAATGGCATTAGGCTGTAGATAGCGATAGCTGTGCCTCTTTCTTCGGCTCTGAAGCAGTCACTGAGAACTCCACCCCCGATCTAAAAAAGATAGCATCAGCTCAACGTGAACGGATGTAATGCGGAGAAAGCTTTGACTGACGGCTTGAGGAGCACTTCCTCCAATGCCACTCAAGAATCTGAACGCCATCATTTGTTGCTTAGTCTTAGCAAAGCCACAAACTGTATTGAAAAGAAGATAGATCAAGTTCGCGGCTTGCAGCACACAAACACGACCGAAGACCTCAGAGAGTGGGCCCCATAAGAACGGACCAACTGAGAAAGAAAAATGAGAATCAATCGAGACGAAACCCCACGAAGGGACCGGGAACTTGGTGCACTGACCAGCATAGGCAAGCAAGAATATAGACATGACCAAGATCTTCTCAATCGACGATGTAATGTTATATTCTTCTGCGATATCGTCCAACGCTGGCGCAACCATCGTCGATGCGACTGGAGATATAAAGGTAAAGAACGATACTAGAATGGTGGCAGTCCACTTCTTGCCTTTTGGCCAGTTTTTTTGGATTGGAACGGTCTGTCGCCCCATCCCAGGTAACCTGAATATCATTGAGTTTTGTCAGGGTTTGTGTCATGGTATATACTTACAAGAGTGGGGTCAGCTGCAGACTTCTGGCTTGCACTTCGTTTCAAGGTGTTCTTTCCTCTTTGAAGGGATTGTACTCGGTCTACTCGGTCGGGATGAACCGGCTGGGTCTCAGGAGCCCTTAGATTTGAGTAGCCGTGTGTTGCAAGGGCTGGCAGCTCGTCAAGTGTCGAAATGGTGTTATATTCATCTGATTCCACCGAAGACGACTCGGTGCCTGATGTATTGGTGTCGGCCTGATAGCTCGCCAGGATGCTGTTCAGATATAGACTGCTGCCAGTATCTATATCAGGGAGATAAAACTGACTAGGACGGGGACAAATCTTGGAAGGCAGACTTACGGAACGCCGTATATGATGAGGAAACGTGCAGTTACACGTTACGGCAAGGCAGGACATGGTTGATAACAAAGCCATAACTTTACCGTAATTATCGAGTGATAAATTGCAGACAATTATATCCCCCTCAAGGAATGCTGAATACTGATCGCTGCAGTGATGATCAGTATAGCAAGGCCCCACTAATGCATTGACGAAAGGATGATCTCTAGCATGACGTCAAACAAGGCAGATTTTTTCCTTGCAGGCACTAAAAGGGTGTATTCGTTCACGCCACGTCTCAAATGAGCCACAGGGTAGGAACAGAACAGCTGAAGTGGTAACTCAAGGAGAGAATCAAGAAAACAACAAGACTGCTAGTTTTGAACTTAGATGAGTATCGCCAAGTTGTCCTTGGAATGCGGCCAATCAGCGTTGTAGACATGGGATCCATAGGCGAATGAAGATGGAGATACGCGAGCGACAAGGCTTTCGCCCCTTCTTGTCATATGGATGTCATATCCACTTTGGGCTGCTTACGAACAACGCAGCCAATGTCGGTGCTCAGCCACCCTGTCTGGCGTGGATATAGGCCTCTGCAACTCAGGGTTTCAGAAGTATTGACTGTCGCGTGCTCACACCTATCCTTAACGCAGGCAGACCCTCAAGACTTGTTCCAAGCAAATCAAGGGTGGTGCACATCGATCCTTGGTAATAATTCAACGATCATGGCCGCGTCAGAGTCTTGGACTTTGGCCCAGTGTGCACAAAAATAGGTGTATTGGTTCACAAAGCTGAATTGAGAACGGGCGCCCATTTTCATATGAGCCAATAACATCCTTTTTATCGAGATAATACATCCTGAGGTCTCAATCTGCGCTCTCAAGGACTTTTGCACAGCCGATCACACCCAGTGTTTCTGAAACGCCCAAGGCTCGCCAGAAACCCTATTGAGCGTGGATTTCGTCGATTTCGTCGATGCCAATCGTCAGTTTGCAGCCCAGATTCTTGATCGGCTATCATCCGTCGTTGTCGACCCACGCTGCCAACTATGGCTATGCTTTGCACTCTGACGAAGCACTGTGGGCGACTCAGCGTGATCGAGGGATGACCAGTGTAGTGTACTCACACTAACACAACAAAATTCCATATTCAGGGTTGATTTGTCCGGGCTGTGCCGACTACGAGGTACCATTCGGTTTTAGGGATGGTCCCGATTACCTGACTGTCGCATCTGCATCCAAGTGCATAAAGAGTCAGGCGAAGCCCGCTTCATTACCTGTGAAGTGGTCAGCTTCTATCTCAACACAACCACATTCGCTTACATTTTTCTGGCTCACTTACCTTCATTTCAACCAAGGGGTCAATTTCTTTTCGGTTGAATAAAATGAATATCAAATACCTACCCCTCGTCTCACCCTTGAATCGCCTGAACGACTTGAAAATTTTAGTATGTCCATCAGGCTTCAAGGAAAGCCTTGAACCTCAACTCGCAGCGGATTGTATTGAAACCGGTATCCTCCGAGTAGTTCCGAACGCTCAAATCACAAAAGTGCCATTTGTGGATGGCGGTGAAGGATTCGTGAAAGCTCTTGTTGCTGCAACGAATGGCGATCTAAAATATCTCACTGTCATGGGTCCGATTGGAGAACCTGTTCAATCTCATTTTGGTTTTCTGGGGGGAAATCGTCCAAGGACTGCGGTCATTGAAATGGCAGCGGCAGCTGGCCTCCGATTGGTACCTCACAGTCATCGAGACCCTACTACGACTACCACTTTCGGAGTCGGCCAGACAATTGTTGCAGCACTTGAAGCAGGGGCGGAGCATATATTCCTTGGCTGCGGCGACTCCGGGACTTGCGATGGAGGTGTTGGCATGGCGCAAGCGTTGGGCGCGCGGTTTTTCGACAGCCAGGGACATGAAATCCCAACCGCTTCCGGGGGGCGAGCTTTGGGTAATCTTGCTTCGGTTGACCTCACAAACCTCCACCCACGCTTGAAAGGGGTCGAGATTAATGTTGCATGTAACTGGAGCAATGTTATATGCGGACCACAAGGTGTCGCTCGGGTTTTCGGACCCCAAAAAGGAGCTGACCAAGAAGACGTCGAACGGTTGTCCTCTGCAATGGAAAACTGCGCGAGGGTTTTCAGCCAGAGCCTTGGCCATGAAATTGCACAAGCACCGGGCTCAGGGGCATCTGGCGGTCTTGGTGCGGGATTGATGCTCGTTGGAGCGCGGTTGTATCCAAGGTTCGATATCGTCACCAAATTCCTTCAGATTGACCAACACTTGGAGTCATGTGACTTGGTCTTCACCGCAGAAGGTGGCTTGGACCACCAAACACCTCAAGGGAAAATTCCCGCGGAAGTGGCAATGCGTGCAAAGAAGCGCGGGTTACCTGTCATTGCGCTTGCAGGAACGATAGGACAAAATGCAGATGTCAACTATGAGATCGGCATTGACGCATTTGCGAGTATCATGCAAAGACCAACATCCCTCGAAGCCGCCATAGCTGGGGCCGAGGCGCTGTTGCAGGATAGTGCGGAATCGGCAATGAGGATGATTATGGTTGGTAGAGGTTTGATGGCAAGTCAGAACGCGATTGAGGTTGCAAAACAGCCCTGGAGTGAAGTTGCTGCCCTTTAGGAGTCGGGTGGAGGTTCAGAACATTTACTTTTTGCTCATGAAACTTTCGTGCATATGAATTTAGATACCCTTGTTCAAGGACATTGGATTGATAGGATGAGGCTGTGCCTGGTGTTTTATCGTGTTCACTTTTTGATGGTGGTTTGGAAGGGCCTGTACGATAGTGACCCGTGGTACGACCACAAATGTCTTAGTACTCCGGCGGAGCTCCCACGGGGGTCTCTGTACTCCCCCGTATATGCGCTCTGTAAATCGTTCTAACTTGATCTCAGATAAATCGTGAAAGAATATTGATAGACAGCAGGGACCCCCAGCATTGCCTTGGCTGACACAATTACCAGGCTTCTGTAACAGCGTCGTATGTCATCATGCTGCGAAACAGCTTCAAGGGTCGAAGCTTCCATCTTTTGCTTACCGATCCAAACACAGACATGGCGTGACGCCTGGTTGTTCCCTTATTCAGATCAAGTTCTAAGATCAACAGCACCATCACCACCACACAAGTTAATACTGGTTTAGCGACTGCTTCGCTACTCACAAATATAGTGGGGCGACACGACGATCCATAACTCAACCTTGAATGCGTACGAGGATGACCAAAAATCCCGGAAGTCTAAACTTAAAACCCATGTGATATCACGGGCGATATCTTCCATGGGGTTGGAAATTTGTTGCAGAGGTACGCTAAGGAGTCACACAATCAACATCATAATAAGCTTAGATACTGAAATGGGCGATGCTGTTAGGCGTGCCGTCACGATCAATTAAGAGCCATCTAAACAAAATGGAAAGGCTTCATCCAAATCGACAAGGAAGCTTCACTGTACGTGGCTGAAGGCGGTTCTCAGCCTCGAATGTGTATTTCAACGGGGAGCAAAGACCAATGGACCCATACTAAGATTTGATTACTACGTGCTTCTGACTTCGTGCTCAGGCTCGCTCGCCTCCATGTCGCGGCCAAGGATACCAGACAATGGCCTTCCCTCGACGCTCAACTTTTTCTGATTCCTACGCAATGGCAATATTTCCCTTTAGCGTTCTCGGCGCGCATTCTATCGCCAACTAGAGTTTGGAATCAGGCACCGCTTTCGGAGCATCCGATGTCTTGAAATAGTACCAGACGTTGCCCTTCTGCCAGCTATCACCACTCGAGGCTCGAACGGGGAAGACTTCGTAGCCTCTGCTGCTTGGGGCTCCGGTCGTATAGTTGATGGTTGCCCATCCAACGATCGTATCCTCCTTTGGCTTGGTCCCTTTCAGGAACGACACCCGGGGGTCAATCACCCATTGGATGGATCTGTCAGCCCCTTTGTTGACTCCATCGATGTTGTTGTCTACCATAGAGGGTCGTTAGACGTATGCTGGTCTCATTGCGAAGGGGATAGCCTAAGGCTGACTTACCGAACAGTGCCCCTTCAACGGCCCCAGCGAGGAGCGGTTTGGTGGTGTATGGTTGATTGATTTTGCCGTACGCAATATTCTTGTCCCCATCATATGCATATGCCCAAGTCTCCTTCCCCTTGGTACCCGCCCAGTTTCCGATAATATAAACCTCAATGGCCATTGTGAGAGATGCTGTGTGAGTCAAACTGTGTGGTGGTTGATTTCTGATAGCTCAGTCCGTTCTAGCGAAGCTGGAGAACATATATATATCCTGGCTGTCGATCCCGTCAATCCAGTTGGCACTTTCTGGTCGCGAAACCTCTACCCTCATTATGATTATGGCTGGCTGAAATCCCGGCTTGCAAGGAAGGATTTGACTCAAACAACTGAGATGTCGGTAGCACGCTGTAGATGCATTCGACCAGATGAGAAATCGATCCAGGGGTTTCAAAATGTGGCTTTTCGGAGTTTCGTGCTCTAGCCTGGTCGATCCCACCCCTGGTGATGCTCGCTGCTCCAAGAAACAAGGCACTGACAGGCATCAGGCTGCAGACCAGCTGTAATAGGAAATGATGACCCCAGACCGCGAAGCTGAAATAGCTGCTTCTAGCGAGGAGCTGAGCTCGAAGCAGGATTTGGGATCTTGAGAGGGTTAAGATCATTGTGCGAGGAACGGACTGTCAGCTGAATCAACGAATCTAGACCTTCCCAGCAATGGCAAGTCCGGGGAACATGCAAGGATCTCGGCTAACTACTGCCAGGCTACCGTGGTCCGTCGCTAAGCTTAGCCCAAGCTTAACTACTTAGCCTTCTTGATTGCCAGGGAGGGGCCATCGGGCCCAGCCTCCGCTAAAACTCCACCCGAATTTAGATATTCAAGAGAGTTTGATCAAGTCATCTATCAAGCCGAGTCTAATGAGACGAATGCTCAGAGAAAGATGAGAATCCTCTTTGACACCGCCTTTCGAGGTCTCCGCCCAAGTCAAGATCTCGAAGAGCACAGAAGCAGTCCACTAGTTAGACCGGATGTTGTCGCCAGCGCAGCGGTGGTGCCACAAACACCACATCTGGCGCAACCATGGAGGACGAGTGCTGGTGGTGTATTTGAGCAGGGGTCTGGTCCAGGAAAGACATTCTGCTGCGCGATCCGCTTGTTGGCGCCTAGGGTGCCCGCACGAACAACACCAGCATGCCCACCTACCCACACGCACCCTCCCACGCCTGGGCCCGTCCGGCGATCGCGGATTGCGAATGACCGGAGAAGTAGGACAGGAGATGGGATTTGGGTATGCTTACTGTTCAACTCGATGATAATTCCGCAGATACGCATCCTCCTGCCCTCGCCGTTGGTCGCCACCAATCCGCCGCATGTGACTTTGCTGGCCATCACACCGTCGTTTGAAGCCACTATGTTCCAGGATCCAATGGTGTGAGTTTCGGCAGCTAGCCACCTTTGCTGTCCTCAATTGTTTCGTATCATCGCGGGGATTGATGGCGCGTAAGTCTTGGAGACACTTCGTGTGCTTATTGATCTCACAGGGAGATGCGGATACATTCGACCAGTAGGCATGGACGCCTCATGAGCCAGCAGCTATTCCCCAGCCTGACCAGAGCACGCAATAAATTGGTCGTGGAGGGTGTATCATTTTTGGCGTCTGGCTCGACGAGAATAGAGGGTCCCAGGGCCACTCAGTATATAGTATATGCGGTGGCGGTACTTTCCCTTGGAGATTACTGAAAATTGTCGGACCAAAAGGCAAACAGGAACGGTTGGAGAGAGAAACCGCAACACGATGCCGCAGGGCTCTATCTCTTCGACCACCACCTCCTCCAATACCAATGTGACCTTCTCACCCCGGTCCTGTCGTTCTGCCAATTACAGGGTCCTAACGAGGTTCCCAGACCAACTTTCGAAAGAAAAAAGACAGAGACGGGGGAAACACGACCCTAGTCCCTTCCTTGCTCCTCTCGGGTTCGTGATATCAGCCTCTGGTGCAGCCTTCATGATGAGCAGATACCAACCTCAAGTACTCAGCACGCGTTCAATGCATCGAGAAATTCTCGCTGGCTAATCCCAGGCTGAGCTGAAACAGTCCAGAATCCGAATTGGGCTTCAATTCCACGGGGTTGGTGGGCCTGATCAAGGCTGCAGGCAGGACTACGTGTACGATTAAGACCCCATGATAACTTTGCTGGTGCTGACAAAAAGCCAGGGGTCGCGTAGAAGGTGTAGTTGTCGAGTCGACAGGGCCTGTGGATGATGGCATTACCGTGCAGTTCTATAGCTCAGATGACTGCCCCTCAGGGACCGAGCTATCGAGCGCCGACTGTGGCTCCATCGAGTTCGACAGTCCCATCGTCGGCGCGTATCAATCATTCAGGGCCATCCACACAAGTGTACAGTCACGCCGTGAGGAACCAGTCAACATGTCGTTCCACAAGCGTCGTCAAGGCTCCAACGCCGCTCTGACCACACCCGACCCTTTTAACACAGCTCAAGAGCCAGCAGCATTCCATGGCATGACGGCCAGTTTCGACGGGATCGAGTATCGATGGCATCAGGTGGCTCCCGGCACCTGGGTCGGAATCGTCCCAGAGAAATGGGATGACAATATCCATGTGATGAATAACGTGGGCCGGCTGGGCAAACCTGGAAACACCTCGACTATACCACGCCCTGTTCTAGACGATCGCGATCTTTTGCAGGGGCTGTGCCGGACAGCGACCCGGTGCCTCGGACGAGCGAAGGCCGGGACTGTCGTTCTTCTCGATGTGGTTGAGCTATATTTCGATAAGTTAAAACCCGTGATGCAGCAATCCGGCAGGGATGCTTGGGAATTCTTGTCGAGTGGTCCCTTTTATCAGCAAATCCTGACGAGTAAGTTCAAATCGATTACATTGTGTTTTCCTGCTGCGCCATTATTCAAATGGTTTCTTTCTCAATCTTATGCCGTTTTACTCTGGAACAGAGCGTTGAAAATTTACTAAGGCGTTGTGTCAACAGACACTATTGCAGGTGTGGCTGTTACTCTGTTCCAGGCTTTCGTCGGCGCGAGGATCCAAGGCGACATCAGCCCCTCGGACGCACAATCCTGCTCAACTCTCCAAGACGACATTGACACATTAAAATCAATGATCCTCGCCCTGCAGTCGCAGTCGGCCGAACTACAGTCTATTACAGTCAGTATGTTGAAGAATGACACTGGAGAAGAAGTTTCTAGTCTCTCCGTGACGACTGTTCAATGCGGCACCGCCGCCACTGGTGACACTTGCACCATCCCCGCTGGCTTCTGCGGTTGAAGGAGATATTGAATTTAGGAAATGTGAGATATGTTGTTTTAGTACCGGCACGGAGGCGTTGAATTTCGGATCTCTTCTACACGGCGTCACCTGTACCTTATATTTTTTGTGCTCTGGTTTGGACGCTGTATAAGCCCATTTGACTTTCTGAACATAGTCCTACATGGTGAGCCATGGTGAAGCTCCCTATTTTCTCACGTTGACCAAATACCTTCGGCCATCGTTAAATAGTTGCTATTTCTTTTTTGGCTAGATAAAATCGATATAACGAAATATTCCGAGGTTGCGTACCATTAAATCAACTTGCCCAATGCGCTGTGTATATAGACAAGCAGATGTTTACGTGAACAAGGCATCGCGAACCTAGTTACTGAGGTTATCCTGCTAAAGGGACGACTGATGGAACGATGGCTTAGCTACTTAAGTTGACATTAGATATTAAAATACTGCTACCAGATATGCTTCCAGTTTTACCTCTATCAAGGCTACCCGACTACGAGGGATCGATCCTCTTAAGAGATCCTAGCTAGCTCTAATAGTGAGGGCCTAAAACGGTCTATCTAAGATACTATCTATCGTGATTCGTGTAAAGTTAACTTCGAGGTCGTTCTGGACGATGATGTAGCTACACTAGACAGAGGCTAGAGCCCGAAATAGAAGTAGATAAGAGCGTCAAGGAGGAGGGAGCAAGCATGTGAGAGGCTAAGGGGGGCAGCCGAGAGTGAGAGCGAGAGAGTGTGTGGAAGGGAGCAGCAGGGAGCAGACGGGGGAGTGAAGAGGTCAAATAGTCGGCGAGGGCGGGAGCAAAGCGGCGACGGATGAGTCAGCGGAAGATATATATATTTATAGATATGGTATATGGTATTTTGAGGTGCCCTGCACAATGAATTAATTACACGCCTCCAGGCTGTCCTGTCCTGTCCTGTACAGAGTTCTGTCTGCTCGAAACACGAACACGAACACACCCTGGCTACCCTGCCGTGCGAGTTATGTGCGAGTTATGTGCAGGGGAAAGAGAGGTCTTTTCCAGTTCCAATTCCAAAATTCAAAATCGTCTTCCCCCACCCACCGAGAGAGAGAGAGAGAGAGAGAGAGAGAGAGAGAGAGAGAGAGAGAGAGAGAGAGAGAGGAGAGAGAGAGAGAGAGCCTTACTTAGCCTTACTCTCTTCCAAGGTCAGTGGGGTGAGTCAGAAAGTTCCTCTCCATCCACCAACCAGGCAGGCAGGCGGCTAGGGGTGGGATCATGCTGATCAGCCTTTCATTCTCCTTAACCAACCAAAATGGCCAGGGGCCAATGAGACAGAAAAACAAAATAGCAAAGCACAAAAGGTGTGGTGTGCGTAGAACAGTTTTCTTCGCTTCTCCTCAATATATCTATTTCCAATCCCAATGTAGATGAATTCCAGCAGCCAACAGGCGGGTATCAATCAGCCCTTGACGAAATCGCCTCAGTCAAGCGCAAACAGAGCGAAGCAAACCCCGACAGATATTCCATGCTCAGCCATCCAGCCAGACATACATACACATGATATCCCTCACACATTTCCCCACCAACATTATCCTCACATCACGACTTGACCTCTGCAGCAGTAACAAATCGCTCAATGGGCGGCCGGCTGCCGAGTTTCTCAGACTCGATGGCTAAACCCTTAGACGCGTCGCTGGATAGAAAGACCTCCGGATGACTGGTGTGGCCATTGGCCGTGGCGGGAATTTCGGAGACGGATTCTTGCGAGAGTGCTTCTGCGACGGCGTGGTTCATTGCTAGGACGTGGTCTGGCGCGGGGCCGGATTGTGGGAGAGATGGCGGGTGAGGATGGGGCTCTGTTGTTGAGTGTGTTTCGGGTGCTGGTGGTGGTGGTGGTGTCGTTGATTCGGGCTGTGATGAAGTGACGGCGGTGGGAGCTAAGATGGCCTCCGTGGAAGCCACCGGCGTAGGGTTCGTGGATGAGGAGATATATTCTGCCGTGACGGCTGGGTGGGCAGGTTGTGAATCTGGCAGGTGCACAGTGGATCCAGGGACCGGTGCTGCTCGCAAATTCTTGCCCTCGAGATCAACATGCTTAAGTTCCGTTTCGCTTGCAGTCTTGGGTGGTGACACTGGTGTCTCCGAGGATTGTTGTTCCTGTTTACTTTCTGATTCCGTCTTTTCCGCTATTACGACCGCTTGAGTGGTGCCCGCTGGTGCAGCTTTCTCTGCTTCGGCTTCAGCCTGGTGGTGTGGTTCTGCAGTTCCATTTGTCTTGCCATGTTTAGGGCTTCCTTTGGATAGTTTGCGATCCGCGTGGACCGGGACCTCGGTATAGTCGGCGGCATAAACCACAGGCAACTTGGTCTCGATTTCACTATCTGGTCTTCTGAGCTTGCCTTTTTCGGAGCCAACCACGAGTCTTTGGTTCTCGAGCCATAGATTGGGGCCCTTGACCCAACCCTTATTTCCATCTCTTTCCAAGGCGGTGCGTGTCTCGTCGTCCAGGTCAGGAAGATCACCCCAATCCCACTCAAGTTCGCCACCGTACTTCTTGGGGAAATCCTTTGGGTCTATAAATTTGGAAAGAGTGGATTTGACTTCGTGTTTAGGGAGGATGAAGATCTTGGATACAGTGACCGGATCAAACCACCGCTTGATCCAGCCCCATACGGTAGGGAAGAATGCGGGTGCGCCGATTATCTGCAAAAGGGGGCCCGTTAGTCTTTCTGTAACGTCCTGCGCGTTTCCCGGAGACATGACAAACTCACAAATATTCTATCGAGTGTTTCTGGGTAATGTGCGGTAGCAAGAACGGAAGCATCCTGCATATGTCCTTTCAAATTCCAAAACTGGGTCAAACCAACTCCTGTAATATCGACAATATTTGTAGAATTCGTGACTGGGACTTCGGGATTAGGTCGCTCGAGCGTGGAGACGAAAGGCATGACGAAGGTGAGGAGATTTTGGTACAGGGCGAATAGAGGGATCAACTTGGCAGGTGTAGAGAGGGTTTTGTGGTAGGGCTGGCTGTCCTTGTAGGCTTGGGATTCTTTCTGGTACTTGGTGACATTCTTGCCATCGAGGCCTTTGATCTGGTAGATGTAGATGGGGATTCCCCTTCTATCCCGGTGGCCGGTCCATTGCGGGTACTGTCATAGATTGTTAGCATGCAAATACTGTGCTGGTCGTGTGGTTTGGAAGTTCAGGCGTACCATCAACCGGGCGCGCTCGTAGAAGTCGACATCAAAATGGTCGTAGAGCTCAACAACGCGTTGTTCCTTCAACCACTTCTCGGTATCGGTGAATTGGCCAATTGCGCCATCGAGGTCGAACTTGCGGGCTCTCAGATATCGTCTTTAGGAAGAAGATGAGGTTAGTGAGTGATTGTGTGGGGGGGGGGGGGGTCCAAATGGAAGCTTGGTTGTTTTTGGAAAGGGGTCTCTTAAAAATGTGTGCCATCGTCTTTTGGGGGGTTCCCTTTGTCACCCTT
>Ga0105239_10003040_pt1 | contig 20850 bp, 16 predicted proteins | sample KBSC44metaG_FD_92761 | JGI IMG/M metagenome (GOLD analysis project Ga0105239, IMG submission 92761) | Corn rhizosphere microbial communities from Kellogg Biological Station, Michigan, USA - KBS C4-4 metaG | ecosystem: Host-associated > Plants > Roots > Rhizosphere > Soil | place: Michigan, USA... | reverse complement strand
GCCTCGGGGCTGAACCAGATCAGACCAGGCCACGCTCGGTCTTCCCTTATCTACCATATATACCCCATCATCTCTTCGTTTCGTCAGCCTTTCTTTGTCTTGTGGAGCAAGCAAGTATATTTATTGAGCGCCACACCAAAACACGACACGACACGACACGACAGTCAGGTCCTCTATGCAATGCATGTTAGTTAGAACTTAGAGCCGCGCCGCCCGCGCGGTCGACCCCAAAACAAAACAGCCCATCACTCCAGCCAGCCAGCCAGCCAGCCAGTTAGTTGGTATATAAAATAAAATAAACCAACCCCTCACTCGAGTCGCACCCAGCCATCCAATAATATATATATGAAGTACGCACCGTATAAGTATAGAAAGCACAGCGATTAAACGAAAGCTCATAGCCGACGACATTTATTATATATATACCATAACATGACGATAACACACACACACACACACACACACACACACACACACACACACACACACACACGAAGCTATTTAAGACGACTTACTTACTTATTTACTTAGCACGAGATAGACATCAAAGACGCGGATTCATGAAACGAAAATTAATTTTAAAATGTTACTCAGTGACTCGGGCAGAGGAGAAAAATTGAATATACGGACTCTGGAGGGTAGGTCTAAGTTGCCTTGGACCTTGGGACGAAGCACAGAGTTGATTGCCTCCGTGGAGTCCAACACTGAACAGTAGTATACACTATTACACTGCAATCATCAGGCCATGATTACTTTAGGCACCTGAGGTAGGTGGTGACAACCATCCTATTACAATACATACCTATGCCAGGTACTTACTTAACGTAGCGACCCATGAAGGGGAAGGAGGTGACTACAAAGGTCTCGAGAGAAAATTCCTAATTTATAACCATTATTCATTTCATTCCATTCCACTCGCGCCAATGACTAAGTCGAAGAGCATCAAGGAGCAAGTGTAGGGTCGTTAAACACGTCTCCGTCACGGCTAGTTCAGTTCAGTGTCCCACACCCAGCAGACTACCTAGGCACGCACTAGAAAAAATTGCACACGAGCGTGATACCACCACATTCAGCAGGAAGGAAAAATGAAGGAGCGTCCGTAATATCGTTCACACCCGACTCAACGGTCAACAAAAAGATTGTCGCAGAGAGCAAACACTTCCCCCTTCGAATTCAGCCTAACTCCGCCTGCCCAAGAGAAGGACCATGCTGGGCAGATTAAAATTACTCGACAAACACATTGAAAGAATGACCAGTGATAGATCCGGGAGCCTTTTTCTCACTTTTTAGCAAGGCACTAACTTTTGGTTCTTTTTTTTCTCCATTTGAAGATGATCAGGAATCCATCCCTGTAGACAAGTCCTACAAAGGAATGGTGCCGCAGGCGCTGGTAATGCAGGTGAGAAGCTTATGGTGCTGCAGCTTTGGTTGGTGTTTGGGCAGCAGAAGATGAAACTACGCCGCTTCGTCTTGCTGAGCCCCTCAGGCTCATGCTCATACTGACGCCACGGTGCATATGGCCTGAACTTGAACCATGACGGTGGGCGTGTGTCAACGTTGATACATCATGCTTGCCTAAGTGTTTCGGATTAGTCACAGAAGAATTCGATAACCGAGTCGACTTACCATCACAACAAGCCCGGACATTCTCCAAGCCTCCAAAGCCAATTTGTTCTTGTCTTAACATCTCTCTTCGTAGTTCTTCTGCCGAGTCCTTACGGCCATCACTGACGACGCTAGCATCGTAAATGCTGGCACCTTCACTGGCAGCTCCTGAAGTGCTGATCGCTTCGCTGGCACGCGATGTCTTTCCTGTTACTGATCCAATCATGCGTGAGAATCGACTAACGCTGCTTGCCCTCAAAGTACGGTCTCTATCACCTTCCTGGGGCTGATCAGCGCGGCTTCTCCGCACGGCAGAGTTGGGTGCTGTGCGGCTTGCTGTGGAATCTTGTTGAGTGCGTGTAGCTATGCTGCTGGTCGCAACACCAGGGGTCTGCCCTGGAACTACTGATCCACGTGTCGTTCGAGAGTTGTAACTAGACAGACTCATGCGACTTCCATCTCTTGCAAGAGTAGCCCTGTAGCCAGCCCCATTGACGCTGAACTCATTCACGTCATCTCGAGTTATCTCATTGCCTCCGGCGGTATAGCTCTCACCATTTTGTCCTTCATTGCGCACGAGCAGATATTTCAAAGCATTGTACCATGTCTCATGTCTCTGGCCAGTACTGGCTGTGAATCTTACCCGTCGACCAGGAGTGACGACTTCGAGACTTTTGCGGTGCAAGCCAGGTGGCATAGGGTTGTCGTCATTGATAACCTGTACACTTTCAATCAAAACGCTCTTTGCCCGCATTTCGTTTCTGCCGGCTGTCTGAGGGTCTTGATCGGACCAATAGAGAGTCTTGGTATAGGGATGAACCCAGAAATATCTGCGATGGCGTGTTTCGGACATTTCGGCCCGGCCTGCTTTACGAGTATACTTCCACAAGAACTCGCCGATCATCGTTTGGGTGATAGCCTGGATGATCTTCGGGTCAGTACCGAAGTTGTGCGGCGATACCTGTGGGTTTCCTGGTAGATTGAAGCGGACATCGACCTCGGAGGCAAATGACGACATCGATGAACGGCGAGACATCTGCGAGGTAACTGTTCCACGGTTGTGACGACTCACGTTTGAGGTGCGTACCACGTTGCTATCTCGAGTTGGGGATCGAGTGGAACCGCCAGGCGTCTTTGGACGACGCATGGCTGACGCTGGGAAAGCAGGTGGACCCATGATGGTTGGAGCCTGATTAGACTGATGCATTTCGCCTGTGGGTGATGCAACTCTGCTACTTGCCTTTGCAATAGCTTCCATGTGATCGGCCGGCAAGGGTGGATGATTCGAGTTTGCGCTTGATAATCTCTGACTCGATGCACTTGACGGCCGTTTAATGGGCGAACCGAAGGGGACTGGCGGAACTGTGTCAAGGTCTAAACCTTCTGTGGAGAGAGGAGCCAGATCTCGTGGTCTGGAGACTCCAGTTGGTGTCGGAAGTCGTACAGGGAGATCTTTTGAGACTGGTACGATTGCCCTAGCCTTACTTTGCAAAGCCTTCTCAATCTCGTCAGCAGTAAGCATCGTTTGTGATGCTTGGTCATTGCCGGAGAAAGGAATTGGAACGGCGTTCTGACTCTCCTTCTCAGACTCCAAGGATTTCGTGGCTTTGCTAGGGACAGAATTGCCCGACACATCGCTGAGTGGTTTTCTCTGTGCAGTGTCGGTCGTTATAGCATGCGGCTCCTGTTCACTGGTCTCATCTTCCATGATTGCCACAGCTTTCGAATCGGTTGATTTAGCCAACCCAAGAACGGCGGCTGTGGAAGCCAGTACGCCAGTCACCCCGACTTTCTGTGCAGTGCTAGGACGACTAGGGCTGTCTTCGACTTGGGTTGACACGGAGGCAACAGCATTTGTCTTAACTGGTGTTTGAACTGGCTCTGTCACCTGAGACTGGATGGAAGAGAATGTGAAGCGCTCAGGCGACGGTGGTGTGGGTTCAGGAGCCCTTTCTGGCGAAAGCGGTTCTGTACCGTGCATCAACAGATTGGAATATCCCAATGATGAAGGAGTCTGTGAAACGGCAGCCCTCTCATGCTCACTCTGTGTTGGCTCTGGGCTCTGGGCTTCATCCCAAACAGTCTTTGGAGGGGTAATGAAAGCTGTGTGCCTAAGTGGACTGTCCTGCAGAGTTCGTTGTGGGGTATATTGCGTTCCATTATCGATGTGTTTGATCGGGGAATTCGGAAGTGTGGGAGGTAGAGGAAAGTCGATGGGCGACGGCGAAGAAGGAATTGTGACGCGCTCTGGTGAGGGGGGGGCGCTCGTGCCTCTTTCCTCCGTTGAAACAGCCACCACTTGTGAGGAAGCTGCGGTTTCAGGCTGCCACGGTTCCGTCATGGTCCCAGAGTCAATCATCAGAACTTTTTCCCGGTTTAATAGTGATGGACCAAGTGTGCTCTGCCTGCTTGGAGTAAAAGCGGGAAGCCCAGGTGTCGACGTGGCGGACGCGATACTGGCTCTGCCGGGAGTTCCGAAGTTCGAACCTTCCTCATATCCACCGAGTTCTGCAAAGAGGCTCTGTCCAGCAGCCGGTGGGCTACGCTCGCTAGTCACAGTTGCTGGTGAATCTGCGGGGATTCCTTCAGAGTACAGCTGTGTAGGAGTATTTTCCGTTGAAGCCCTCGATTGGCGGCCGAAGGATTGTCGGCCATTTCTCAGACGGAATTTATGGGTTTGAGTGACGACGGGAGTCTTCAAATCTTCTTCTTCCTCATCTTCTCCGGCTGACGTAGAAGCAGTACTGACAAATGACTGCCGATCACCCACCGGTCTGAAAGAGAGCGTTGATGGTCTCGGGCCCTTGAGTACCTTGACACGGTTCGACAGAGAAGCGGTCTCCTCGGTCTCAGTCAAGTCATCCGTGCTATCACCTGCAAGACTCTCAGCGCCTGTCTGGAAGTCTTCACTTTCTGTAGTGTGACGCTCATCTGCGGTCTCAAAAGAGCCCTCATTCTCAGTTGCAGTGTGGTATGCATCGCTGGCATCTGTAACGCGTCCTTCACCTTTACCAGGAACTGCGAGAAATCTCTGGGTAGAAGGATGTGTGGGTGTGTCAGCGACATGGTCTTCCCAGTCGTCCTCGTCAAGCTCTACATCGGTTCGAGTTTTCCTGCCGCCACCGAGCAGGTTGGGGTGGAGGGGTTTCTTGAAAGTCTCGGATTTGGTCTTTTGTCGCTTGCTACTACTTCCCAAGCTCCCGTCGCCACGGCGTTGCTCTAGTTCGTCCCTAGCATCCTGTAACATGCGCTTAAGTTCGATTTTCTCGGTCTTTTCGCGATGAATGTTATTCTTGAGGTTTTGGATCATCCGGTGTGCATGATGCAAGGAGCTTCGGAGAGTTTCTGATTCTAAGCCCCCATGACGAGGGGTTGCCTTCGTCGGGGATGGTGGGGGGGACTCCTCGTTCGCTTCAACGTCTCGGAAGTCCTCGTCATGCTCATTGCCAATTACATTCTCTGCGTCTGGGTTGTGACTGCGCAGCCTTGCGGCGACAGCATGAGCCAGCTCTTGGTTCTGGGCTGTCAGCTCGTCGAGCTTACTCTGCAGCGCGCCTCGTTCGCTCTCACCCACATCAATGGTTCGCTTCAAAGTGTGGAGTTCAGTATCGTGTGCCTTCTTCGCAGTTGCGTGATCTGTGGACAGCTTTTCGTGTTGTAACCGAAGCTCATCCATCTCTGTTTGGGAGCGAGTCTTTTCTGCAAGGGCCGCTGCGAGACTTGCTCTCAATTTCTTCTCGCGCTCGGTGGCCTCCCGCGCAGCGGCCATCAATTCGTGTGACTGTGTCTCCAGATTCCAATTTTCGTCCTTGTATTTTTGTTCATTCTCATCATGAGCCCTGAGTCGCTGAGTAAAGACCAATGACTCTCGTTCAAGTCGATCCCTATCCGCGTTTGCCTGCTTGAGAAGCTCATCTCGTTCGGCGACGGCACTTTGAAGTTGGCGGACTTGCGCGAGGAGGGATGTGCTGATATCAGCTGCAAACTGTAAGTCTCCAGCACGATTACTCGGTTGATTTCTTTGTCGTCGACTGGGGGCTGTGACCTTGGTGGGTGAAGCGGTAGCTTGGCTCGACAGGGTCGAAGGTTCCGCGCCCGGCTTTTCCTCTCCGCTGACAGCTCTCGATTTGGGCCCTAGCAAAGCTCTTGCAATCTCCTTCCCAACATCATTGTGTTCTCTCTCTAAATCGGCTAACCTGCGTCTTAACTCGGGAGAAATTTCAGCGTCACCTTGCTGTTGATCTACTTCGCGGAGCTTTTCTTGCAGATCTGCCTGTTGTTGCAGCAAGGATTGGCCAAGCTTCTGTGTATCGTGTAGGCGGCGCTCTGTTTCCACAATGTGTGCTTCCAAGCTGCGTTTGACCTGGGAGGGCGAGGTGCTGGCCCCCAAGGTGATTGCGTCAGGGTCAACAAGTGCGGAATAGCGGTGGGCATGTGAGGCGTGTTCCGAGGGACTATGGTCGATGAAAGGATCGATCATACCGCTCATCGACGCGTGGAGACCATTATTCATAGTGTGGTCGCCCCCTTCCAGCACCGCGGTAGCCATGGTGGTGGAGGGAGGGAGGGAAAGGAGTTGTCGCCGTGTATGATGTGAGGCGAACTTCCTGGTGATTACGGATGTCAATGAGCCTATGTAGTGGTGGAGGTCATTATTCTCGAGATATGGAGTGGAAAGTAGTTGAGGCGTTCGGGAGTGAAATCGGGGTAGGCGCAAAAGGGTTATTGCGGCTTGATAACGAGCGGAAGTGGTTGACCAGCTTGGACAAGCGATGTCAACAAGACAAGATGAAGACTTGGGTAAGGAAGTGGAAATGATTGGCGGTAGTAGGGTTGTTGACGCGTTTGGTCTAGGGAGCGGTCTGTTGTAGGAGGAGGAAGAGAGGAGTTCGGGACTAGTACCAAATAGAGCGAATAATAACTCGGTAAAGGTGGAGCTGGGGACCGTTAGGCAGGGAGATATGATTCATAAGAGGTGCGTGTTGTAGCAATCGGGGATAAGTGACTCGTGAGCACTGAGCAGTGACAGTGAGCAGGGAGCATTGGGCGGTTGAGGCTTCCAGGAGACTTCCAAGGGTTCGTGGCTAAAGCCCTGGGCAAACCCTGTGGTGTCTAGGTCAGCCCTGGTTGTTCTGGTTGCTCTGGTCGAAGCCTGGGAGGAAAACCGGTTCGGGGCAAGACACGTGGAGGGAGCCACCGCCAACCACGCTCCCAGAAAGGCCAGACTGAAACACCAACAATCTAGAAATTGATAAATAAAAAAGAATAACAAGTTGAATCCTGGAGCAAGTGAGGGTGCCTGGTCATTAGTAAGGTACCTAGGTAGGTAAGTCCTCCGTATTCTTACGGAGTCCTGTAAGGTGCACTCGTAGTCCTCGGGATTGTTCCATGAATTGATTATTGATGCTGTCATGCGATTCCTATTGTTGCTTCCGTACCTGCAACGGCCCTCACACCCGTTTCCTAGCTTACTCCTCTTGTGTGCGTCTTGACTCTTGCCTTACATTAGTCCTCTGCATCGGATGTAATAAAAGAGGGGGTGAGCTTGACCTTCCATTCCGACCGAGGAATTCGGTCTGGAGGCATGTACAGATCAAGTAGCATAATTGAGAGGCGCTGGCGCTCTTCATTCGCATTGGAAGGTAAGTTAAAAAGGTGCCGACTATACAATACGTACACACTCGGGTGTGCTGGTCTATTAACATGGGACATAGCCCGGATTGGTCTTCACCATATTTACAATTCTCGTGGTGGTTGTGATGGTGGTGGTATCCAGGCATCAATATCCAATCTCGACTTGGCTCCCTGAACATAAGCTGCGTGTTGGGATTCCAACAACAAGCTGGGCGGTCATCGATATCGACGACGCGGGTTGCTCGGAGCTTGGGTCTCCCGTCATAATTATGGAGTTCCGATTCCTATGACCATCTACGGTCCGAGTTCTCCTTCTCTCGTAGCCCACCGATACGTTCAAGGTCCAGAGACTGAAATCGATCGGCATCTTCCTTCTGGTATGGTGGGAGGTTGTCGCGGCTCAATGGTTCCATGCCAACACTGCCAGTGTCAGTGATATGGACTACCACGACACGACCCTTTTGATTGCCTCCAGATTTCTCATCGTCGTCGGGAAATGTAATGTGGATCTCAGGAATCGCTGTAGTTGGTGGATTGCCAGAATTATGGATGAGATTCATTTTCTCATCATAGACAAACACGGATTCGTTCCTATGGCCAGTATTGAAATTGCTTATTGAAGCCGACCGATGGTGAGAAACCTGGTGGTATGTGGGCAGCACGGCGGCTTCTCTCGCGAGTCTCTTGCGACGCATTGCATAGAAAAGTAATGAACTGAGAACTGCTAATAGCAGGAGCGTGGAAAAGACAAAAACCAGGTGGTTCATCTCGTAGGTGGGGAGGTTGTCGTCCGTGGAAGATCCAGTCACACGGGGAGTTTCGTCGTTTAATGATTCAGACATATCCACGCCTTTGAAGTGGCTGTATGCTTCGGGGCTTCCTTCTAGGACTCGTGCCGAATATAGAATTCTTTAGGTGAGGCTGATGTTGGGAGGGTCGGCGATCGGAGGCTTGATCGAGCGATGAACCTGCCGATGCGTAGATAGGATCTGGGGGCCGCAGACCTTAGACCCCAAACCCGCGCCTTGAATACGTGCTATCTGCGGGAGTTGGCAGATAATGCGAGGTGCATGCGTCTTCTTCAAACGGGCTTGAGAAATAAGAGTAAGACACGCGTTCCAAAGTCCGGGCTACAGTCTACACACAGTCGTTGCACCGGGCGTTTGCTGTGTAAGGGATGGACGGGAAGTGGTGGCTGGCGGCTGGTCGGGTGGACGAATGAACGAATGGACGGCTCGAGTTCAGCAAAAGAGTGAAGCTGAACACTGCCTGGATGTAAAAGAATGAATTGAAGGGTGAGGGTGCGAGTGTGAGGGACGAAGAGGCCAAAGAAGAGAGAATCGAAGATGGATGAAGAACGAGATCATCAATGGATGGCTGTCCGAGTACTCCGTACTGAGTACGAGTCCCGCGGGCGGAGCACATGGGAGGACGCAGCAGTATCTCCGTTCCACGTAGAGGGTGCAATTAGGGGAGTTACGTTGGAGGGGGCACTGGACACCAGGGCATGGCGGCCGACTAACGGGTGGCTTTAGGTGGCTTTCCAGGCGTGATGGCACCTCTCGAAGCCTAGAGTTAGCGCCTACTCTGGCATCCCACCCTGAAGCTTCCTCCACTTGTGCACTGATAATTCCAAGACAGTCAGAGTGCCTATTTCGCATCTTCATCGCGATGACAGGCATCTGAACCAGTCAGAGGCGTCCAGTCAGCCAGAACCCACAAGGCTCTGACACTGAATCGACATGCTGCTCCACACACACATCCACACACATCCAACATCCATCCACATGCTTCTTGGTATACGCCAATCACCATGACTGTTATCTCAGGCGCCTTTAGTCCACCAATAGATCGACGCATGGCGCCCAGGGCCATCGGTAGGTCGGAGGTTGTCTCTCCACAGAATTGTGACTTTGTTGCACTGAGGTGGATGCTTGCAACGGAAATCCATCAACAAACAAATTCAACGGATGATTAACGAGAGACTCCGTCTCTGGTTTTGCCTATTTGGTTTGTTCCTGCGAGAGATGAGATGGATCATTTACTCGTAGACTAGCCAGGTTCATCAGGTGGACGCGCAATCGAGAAGGCAATTTCATCTTCAACACTCAACGGAGACTTTTCTTGTGGACATGAATAAATAAATGATAATTAATGGAGGGCATACTCGTACTCCACAGAATCTCGATGGGATGTCGAGTAGGAGTGCTCCGTACTCCGTACTTGTATCTAGGGCCAGCGCAGTGTTGGGCTCTCATTGTTTGTATCTGATGTCACGTGCATGCGCGATGTGATAATGCCACAGCTCGCCTGCCTTTTGGAGAAGCCATCTATCAAGTTGGTCTCCATTGAGGTCGTGTCGAGCCTCTGGCCCCAGTGACACCTGTGGTTGTCATCATGATACATGAGGGAATTGTGCTGGCCTAGCAAAGGAGGCACTAGACATAAGTCCTTGGGTACAATTAAGAAAGTCACGTGCACATCTACTCTGGGTGGCCTTTTGGTAGTGCACCGTACTTAGGTACCAAACTACTAGATACTTCTTACTAAACTCTATGACTGGCACAGTGTGAAGTTCCAGCATGAACTTCAAATTCGAATCGGAAGGAGAACATTAGGCCCTGGCACGTCACCAATTCACGTGTTCTTGTACGAGTGTGAGTGCGAGTGAGTGCGTGACCAGGATCAGCAGGTCAAAGCAAGCGTTGGTTATTCATATTCATTGTTGGCCAGCAAAACCCATCAGCTGAACGAATTCAAAAGACTCGCCACGTCACTCCTTCGAGTTGTGAAGAGACCCAAAGGGTGCCACACCGGTCAGCACTGCAAATGAGCCAAGGCAACGAAATGACAAAAGCAGGTGAGGGCTGGTGAAGGGCTCCGTCGCAATCCCTTGCTCACCAAACAAGCCTCCCCCCAACATCGGAGGACTGACTATACCAGGTACCTCGTCCTCCGTACTTCGAATGGGACATCCCTCAAGTAGGTATTCACTGGTGGGTTAGTGGAATCTCTCTGAGTCAGCCTGATGTTCTGCATGGTGATCTGCTGTACATTGCCGAGTATAACATGTCATTGCAATCATGGCTAACTTGAAGGTGCTTGACAACAGGACTAGGAGCTTACCCGTATGGTTGCGCAGAAGCACTGGCCCTGGCAATGGAATGAAATCTTGTGAGAATCGCAACAAGGCCTCCGAACTTCGGTACCGTCCTCCAAAGGTTTTCTTTCCCTCGCATTTGGTCGATGCAAGCCACACAAAACCAAACAAATCCAGCCCCGAAGGCCCCCCTTGTCCAAGTGATGTTTGACACCTGGGGATTCCCGAACGGGTCGCCCTGTTCGAGTCTAGTGGGGGCAGTCTTGACCTACCCGAACCTATCTTGGTTGTCCTTGGGGTCAGACTACAGCCTAAAGAGCCACCTGGCGTTCCGTTCCAAGCCTGGGAGAGAGCCTGGGAGAGCCTGAAACAAAGCCGGGCTCCACCAAGCTTGTTCGTCGATCCGGGGTGGATGGTAGCCGTGGTGCTTGGTGTTTGGCCTGGCACTGGAGTCTTACACTGACTACTGGCGTCTGGCAGGCTGTGGCAGTTGGAGGTGAGTTACTACTGGCCCGAGGGGCCCCCAGCTGGGAACGCCGCTGGGGGGAAAGCCACCCAGAAGTCACAAGTCTGAATGCCTCTAACTTTCTTAGTCACAACACTGATTCTGGGTCCTTCTGTCGTCGCCTGCGCCTGCGCCCGCTCCCACGCATTATCCACCATCCACCATCCAAATCCACCATCCGATGTCTGCCATCATCGTCTCCATGTCCCATATCTGATATATCATCTTTTTTCGGGCCTTGCCTTGCCCTCTCGCCCATACTTGTGTCTCTTTTCTCGTGTAACCCATTGCACTCTACTTCTTCTTGTGTTCTTACCAGAACCAGTTCTGTTTGTCTTTTGTCTTCCTTTCCCCGCCAGTCGCCCCGTCGCCCGTCAACCAGACCTCGCCCGACTCCACTCTCATCATTTCTCACCCTCGCCCTCGCCCTCGCCCTCAGGCTCGTCCTCTCTCTCCCTCACCGCAAACCGACTCATCTGGCCGTCGCTCCCCCCACCACATTACACAAACCCGAGGAGTCTTGCATTCCACACCCATCCCTTGCTCCATGCGCAATTCGCGGTCGAGGCGCATATCTGCTGGCAGATGCTCTCTCCCTTCCCTGTTGCCCTCACTTCGACCCATCCTGCCGCTACCCGCCTCCTGCGCAATCAGGCTAGGGCCATGATTCTCATTTGCCCTGCGGCTGCCTGCTGAGATTGTACCATCGCTTTGCTGGCGAACGAAGGGATACATGACGCTGGCACTGCCAAACCTTGCTTCTCGCTGAACACATCCTCTCCCTCTTTAATTTCTCGCTCTCCTTCCATCTTCCTCTGTCCATCTTGCGACGGCGTCTATTAATTCCCTAGGTGTACATCATCCTCCCATATACCCTCGAGTATCCACTGTTGGTATGTCTCCCCTCGCCTCATTGTGTGTGACATGCCACTGATTGTATTCCAGTTGATACATACATTACCCTTGATTCTATTCCTTTCCCACGACTCGCATCAGTCCCCCCTAACCTATTGGCATCGCTGCGAGGATTCTTCCCTAGAAACCTTTCTGTCAATTCTGTTCACCGAACGTATTTTGGACGCTGCCATGGACGGCGGGACCACACTAGACAGTGTAAGTGTCTTTGAGACAGTCTTGTCGAGGCCCCATTTTGACCATCTTCATTTTCCCAGAGCCGAAATGGCCGTGTTGTATTCGAGCGTACGTCTTCATCAAGGCCATCCCTGGGCATCCCAACAGACTTGGAATTTACAAAGACCGCCTGGAATTCGGCCAGTCGAATATGGGGGCCAGCGGCACTAGAGGAGGAACCCAAAAGACGTGGGTCCCTCGGGCTGTCTTCAGAGAACAGACCTTCTGATGCTTTTACAGCCTCGCCGGCTCGTCAAATTTCATCGGCCGGGTTCGGGCAGGCGAGAAACATCACCAACTCAGTGCTGTCGCCAACCGAGGCCACCGACGAAAATAACATGCATCCCAAAATGTCCTGGAATTCCATGTCGGCGAATGTCGGATTCGTCTCACGGCCAAAAGGACAGCCTCTTTCGCCCACGAGATATGCCCAGAATCATGGTTCAGACCCATATAGAGCCGCCAACGGCATTACTGAGCATTCACTCCTCCTCGAGGGTAGTGCTCCCGATATTGAGGATGGGTCAAATGACATCCCGCAATCTTATTCCCGCACTCACCACTCACTTACTTCCACCCGCCCTATGCTATCACCATCACGTGTCGCCGATTTCGACCAACATCCATTCGAACACCAGCCTCATAACTACAGTTTGACAAACAACATTGGAAATGACCCATTTGGTACCGGTCAGAGATTTGACACCAGGCATCCTCATCCAGCCAATAATACGAACATGACTAATGGCACAGGTATGGTCACCGGGGTCGGCAACAATCTCCAACCCGGAAGACCTGGACTGCCTCAACATTCATCCAATGCCTCCAGTACATACCAGGCCACCTCTCCGGCCTTCCCAATCCCCAGCTGTCGTGTGTTGCCCACCCAACGATCTGATGCTTACTCTCCCCCGACACTTGAGCTTACCGAGAGCACTCAGTCATTACCTCAAGCTGGTTTTAATCAGGCTTCAGACCATACCGGACCGGTCACCGCTCGCCGGAGCTCGACATATTATCCGCACTTCCGAGACAGCAATGGTACAGAAAATCGCCCAGTGGTCCAGCAGAGCACCCAATTTCCTGGCATGGAGTCGACATTTCAGTCAACACAAGGCCATCTGAGCAAGGCAAACACCTCACGGCTGGATCCTCTTGCAGCTCCCCATTATGCCGGCATGCCGTATGGCAGTCGCGGAACTTTGTCACCGATGACAATTGAATACCGCAGCAATCTTCATAGCCCTTATTATTCTACTACCTGCACGCCGCCGACAGGACCCGAGTCCGTTCGTAGCACACCAGCAAGTGGCGCTTCTAGTAGAACGTCCCACAACGATCAAATGCTGCTCGATCTGAAATTACGCAATCTTGAGGCATACCACTATGATCAGAGCCCGTTTGCGATGACTTCCTTACAGCAACAGTTACATCAAATGCATCATTTTGACCTCCCAGGCCATGGCCTTCCTGTGCGCTTGAATCCACAGGCACATCCATATGCCGGGCCGACTTACGCACAGCTTAACAACTATTCAACAGCATCCCGGTTTCCAAGTCGAGATCCCAACCATCACGCTGTTCGACATCCCATCTTAGAAGAGTGGCGGATGAACAGTAAGACAAACAAACGGCTCGAACTCAAGGACATCTACAGCCATGTGGTAGAGTTCAGTGGTGACCAAAACGGCTCTCGGTTCATTCAGCAAAAGCTGGAAACGGCCAACAGCGATGAAAAGGAGCAGGTCTTCAAGGAGATCCAGCCGAACCTTCTCCAGCTGATGACGGATGTTTATGGCAACTACGTGATTCAGAAGATGTTTGAACATGGTAACCAATCCCAAAAGAAAATCTTGGCCAACCAGATGAAGGGTCATGTCTGGACATTGTCACTGCAGATGTACGGTTGTCGTGTGGTACAAAAGGCTTTCGAATACGTGTTGACCGACCAGCAAGCCAGTCTAGTGAAAGAATTAGACGGGCCAAACTCTCAAATCTTGAAGATTGTTCGGGATCAAAACGGCAATCATGTGGTTCAAAAGGCCATTGAACGGATCCCTGGAGAGCATATTCAATTCATTGTGGATGCACACCGAGGGCAGATGATGAAGATGTCAACACATCAATACGGATGTCGGGTAGTCCAGCGGATGCTGGAGCATTGTCAACCCAAGGTGAAGCGAGTGATACTGGATGAGCTCCTCCAAAACATTCAGCCACTCATCCTTGACTCATACGGGAACTACGTGGTTCAGAACATTATTCAGAAGGGTGAACCGCAGGACCGACGATTTATTGTGAATATTGTTATCAAACAGCTACTTGGCTTCTCGAAACACAAGTTTGCCAGCAACATTGTGGAGAAAAGCATTGACTTTGCAGATCAAGATCAACGGGTCGAGATATTACGACAACTAACGACGCCAGATGAAATGGGGGCGACACCAGTGCTTGGGCTCATGAGGGATCAGTTTGGCAACTACGTATTGCGTAAGTAGATGGGGATGGGGTCCGTCCACTGGAATTGGAATTTTTGCTGACAAGGATATGTAGAAAAGGTTCATGCCCAACTGGCAGGGGCTGAGCTCGTTGGGTTGGAAGCTGATATGAAGCAGAACTATCCCCTTCTCAAGCGAACCAGCTACGGCAAACAAGTGGGAGCGATTGAGAAGCTGTTGTTTGGAGGCAACGGACCCTCGACCGCGAGTACGAGCAGTCATGGTTCCGAGCCCCCAAGCACCAATTCTAACAGTTCTGCGGACAGTCCAGACACCCCGACTCGTCCCTCCGAGGGCAAGTAGTCGCTCATTGGTAGCACTATCTTACTCCTGTTGGAGAGGCAATCTGTCAAGTGTGGAAGCGGTGGTATACTAGGGCAAAGTTCGTTTCGGCGGAATTGATATACACAACATAATTTATGGACGCCGACGTTTTCGACTGAACAGGAGCATGATATCCCTCTGGATTGGGGATACTCGCAAATAGAAAAGCATGAAACATGAATGCATCGCCTTTGGTACATGTGGTCTGATTTCGTATTGGTCATGGACGGCGTTTGGAGAATGGGAAGGAAAGTGGGAACATATTTCGGGATCATCAGGAAGATACTGGAAGGCTGGTGGGATGCTGGCAACTGTTTATGAAATGAAGGATAAATATGCTTGACGACCAACGACTTGTGGATACCCTCGATTGGATTCTGGATGAGCGATTAAAGCAAAAGACAAAGGGGCGAAAAGGCATGGTAGGGTACATATTATTCACCAAACGGGTGACCTTGTTTCATGGGTATTGAGGGATTCGCTGTTCATTGATTGTTTATTGTTCATTGTTCACGGGATGCTCCCGTACGAGCTGGATCATTGCACAGTATAGTACGGAGGAATCGGTACAACTGGAATGAAAAGGATGAAGGATGCATATGAGCATGAGCGCCTATGTAAGAGTATGGACACTCCCATACTTGGTACTCCTACTATTATACACTGAATCAGGACCATGTATGTGCTGTAGCCCGTTTTGAATCTCGGATCGTGACACGAGGTGCCCACTATGAGTACTTGTCACCACCAAACTTGAGCTTCAGCCTTTCAGCTCCACGCTTCCAGCCCCAGTCTCCCGCCCCAACAAATCATAATGATGACATAAATGTGGAGGAAAGAAACCAAATGACCGTTTAGATGTTCGGTCCGGATTCAGACGGCACGAGAGTCCGAAGCACAGTTTACGAGTACCTATGTTCTGTACTACCTTGTGAGTTACTTAGAGTGGCCCGACGGGCGCAACGGAATACCAATTTGAATCCTTCTGCGGGGCAACATGAAAGAGGGAGAGATTGCGAGGCACGGGATGAGGATCTTTTTTTAGGGCCCTGTTCGGTGTTTTGGGGGGGGAACGGTTTGTCTACTGGTACCTGATACTGTATGTAAGTACCTGGGTGGTGCACGGGTGGTTCTTGGGGTCCAAAAAAGGAAACCCTAAGATTCAAGGGCAGGGGGCCGGGGGCGGGAGGTTCAGGTGGTTGGGCCGCCCTAAGAGAGGGTCAGCCATGGATGGAGGAGGAGACTGAATACCTGAGCCACCAGGTTACAGACCACCAGGTACAGTAGAAGGACCTCGTTCCCAAGCCTTGGTTGTCCTTGCACTCATAGCCAGACACGCAGGGCGGAGTATCTGAACAAGCTGGGTTGGGCAACTCGCATTTTGCAGCCCCCAAGCTTAGGTGCGGACTTCACACTGTGTGTGGATAGTGTGAGGCATGAGATTCAGACTTAGTTGATAGAAGTACTCCGAACTCTGCACAGATATTGCACAGTATCAAGTATATTGTTTTAGGCAGGTGTCCAAGAGAGCCTTGGGCCCACAGCCTGGCCGAGGGCTGCTTCGTGCCCGTGGAGTTCTTGGTGGGCTTCTGTCGGCCATCGAGCCTGTCAGAGGCTGACTTGCCCGAATGAATGAATGATTGATTGATTGACGTCTGCACATCATCACTATCATCATCGTGGAAGGCCTTCCCCATGCCCTGTATGTGCTCGTATTCAACTCTGACGGACTATTACAACGTACATGTGTATCTACAAACGGGTTGGCATCGGTGCTCTTGCCATATTACTGTGTCACTATAATATGCACAGTCTGAGTACTCCGTACATGGAAGAAGGCTTGAACACTTGGTGGTAACCTCGATATCTTCGATACATGTGCATCCCGAGGGATGTCCTTCGAGGGATGAATGTGAGGCCTAAGGACCTGAGTTGCTCCCTTCGCCGTACTTATACGGAGTATGATTAGTTATCTGGTGCTCGCTCGGCCGTGCAGAAATGATGCCCTGATTCTATCTCGCAAATTACAAATTACCACACCACAGAGATCGACTGATCGTCGGTATCAACGCCCATCTGACTGACAGTCTGGACGTGTCCAGGTGTGTAAACACGCCTTTCACACGAGACAGACTGAGTGCTCCGTCCACCACTCTGCTCTGCTGTCCTGGCACCTCGTCTAGCAGAAGATGCATGGGCCATGGCTATATCCCGGCACACGGTGGTGAGTGCGTGCGTGCCTCGATTCCTCCACCTCAAAGCAGCATGGACCCTGGCACCACTATTGTTTGTGTAATATCGCTTGCTGACGCTGCTGGAATTGAATGGGATCGATTGCCTTGGGATGTTTCAGGCCTACCGTGCGTCCCGCGTCTGCTTTGGGCATGGCTGAACAACCTTGATGATCCTTTCAGTACCTTGCAGCGGTTTGGACGAGGCCCTCTGTACACTAATTCCCCCAAATAACCTAACCAACAGAACCGTCGAGAGCGCTACCCACTCCGGTGTCCACCGTCGCCCACCAAGATACGCGCGAGTCTCGCAACAACATCACCATCTCGTCCACCATTTCTCCTTTCGGTTTCGCTCGCCTTGGGTCGTTGTCCCTGGCCCCCGTCTGCTCTAACTGTCTTCATCCTGGTATGTACTGGTGAGCGACTGGTACCTGCAGCTCCCGCCCCTGTGGCTTGAAGCTTTCTCACTTCTCAGGCCCATCGTCATGGGTCTATCAAAACCCAAAAATCCTTCCCGAAATCAAACCCACGTAGGCGAAGACGGCATGGTCCTCGCTCTCCTCCATCATGCATTTTCTGGTCCTTTGCCTTGGACGTCCAGACGTTATTCTTGCTTCTCGCTAAGTCCTTCGTTCTGATCGTCCTTTCTCAACAGGAAATGCTCTCACAGGACACCACCTCTCTCGCACGCGACCGCCGGATCACCACTTCCACCGTTTGGCACACCTGTTGAAGAACCCATTGACGAGCTGTCGACCTCAAACCTCCCTTGCCCTGTGAGACGGGCAACATGACCACCATGATGGCACCTGTTGAGTTGCCTACAGGCCGAAGATCCTATCTGAACACAGCTCCTCTACCGGATATTCACGACCCTAACTGGATCCCCGTGCTGGGAGGAGAATACAAACCTCCCTCTCCCTCGGTCGAGAAAGAGCTGTCGCCATACCAGAATGCTTCCTTCCCTCCTCCCGCGTCTTTTTCTCTGTTCCCCGGCCAGGCATCCTCCCCAAAGCCCCGGCAAGGTGTCTCCCACAACTACTCCAAGAGCTCGCTCGCTCCCGAAAGCGTAGCCTCGGAATCAAGATCACAGAGCCCTGAAGAGACCATCGAACCCGTCCCTCCCATCAGCGAGGCCATAAAGAATGCACATCCCGAAAGAGCGGGACATGTCCGACGCCCCACGTCGATGGGAGGAGTCTCTGTCGAAGAAAAGATTTCGGTTCGGACAGAAACTCCTGGGGACATGGTTCCGAGCGCTGCCAGCACTGACGGAACATCATCAAGTGTCGTCGAAGAGCAGACAACCTCGAGCAACCCAGAAACTGGTTCCGAGGAGGCCATGATCAGTCCCTCATCCAGGTCATCCATGACATCTACACGAAAGGGCCCAGTGTTTCCTCCAACCTCCAAGTATAATCGCAAACCTGTCGTGTCTATGGCTGCCTCCATCGGCACAACAGGCAGACCTCCCTTCATACCCAGTCTCCCTCAAACTCCCGCAGAGTCACCCCGCCTTGGACCTTCTGTACCAATAATGCCAGCAGCAAACCCCATGTCACAGCTTCCGCCGTCTCCCAAACTAATTCCATTGGAACCTCCGGCACAAGCCCCTACACAATCCTTCCCACAGCCTCCTCCGGAACCAGAATCCACCACCCCAAAGCTCGGGCCCATGAAATCTTCGGCATCGGAAAGACGACAGCGAGCTTTACATTCTCACCCATCCAACCTTTCACTCCGATCTCGACGCAACTCGAGCTCAGACGATGCAGAAATCACACCTAAACCACCTTCCGTCCGCCATAAGCCTCGCAAGTCGACCGACTCCCGCCCAACCACGCCCCGATCCACAATCTATGATTCTCAGACTCCGACCCCCGCTCCTACTGCACCATTGCCCCAATTACCTCCTCAGGCACGAAGACCATCGACGCATATCAGTGAGGCGAGAAGGTCACCGCAATTGCCCTCCGCCGAGAACCCCATGCCTTCAATGCACTCTTTCAAACCTTCACAGCATTCAGAATTGGCTGCCTTCATGACGTCTGAGAACACGGTCGTGTTCCGACGATTTGACGATGTCCACGTCCAACTGCTCCTCTGCCTCCAAGACGAGATTACGCAACTGGAGAGGGAACTTCAGGAACTCGACAACTCAAATGGCCCCGGAACTGCTTCTGAGAAGATCCTGAAAAGATCGAGGATACTGCGGGAGCTGAGGAAGGTCGTTGCAGAGTACGGTGAGCAAATTGCAACCCCAAATGTCTTGTTGTGGCTTTACTGATGAATTGACAGATAATATGCTTTCGACGTGGAACAAGTTGAAAGAGAGTCCTGTAGACGAAAAGACCAGTGGCGACTTGAAACAGTGGCTTCAGAAACCACGAGAAGGGCCTGACGCTGGTCTCGGCATCGAATTGCAGCAAGATATAGCGTGGGCCCAAAACAGCAAAGACCTGAGTAGCATATCGCTCGACAAGGAGAAGACGACAGCCGTGGACGATGCGCCGCCGGAAAACAGAACACCAAGTCTCAAGAATGAAGGTGCTGCCACCGGTGGTGGTGGTGGCGGCGGAGGATTCCTAGCATTATTTGGGTGCGCTAGCAAGAGGAAGTAATGATTGATGTACGACTACAAGAGCTTGCATACGACAATGTCACCTTACATTTTCTTTCGATCTCGCCCTACACTTGGGCACGGGACGTTATACCCTCGCGAATAAATGTCATGGAACCATCATTTTGGGATACCACATTAGCTATGATCTGGGTTTATGGGATTGGGCGATTAACTAAAGAATGGCGAAATGGGATGGATGTGGGATACAGGTCATGGCACACTACACTTTTTGGAAGCAGGCCGACTCAAGCCACGGACAGCATCTGGGAATATTCCGCCCATGTGTGCGGAAGGGATGGGAGTACGAGGTATTTTGCAGCAGATTTGGGACGGAAAATCTCTCTTGATTTTAACTGCTGAATTGCTAAGACTTGTTCACAAGAAGGAGAGAGCTTTGACGTTTATACGGAGTATAGAGACAGATCTTACTAACTCACTAACTGGTGTATATACCTATTGGATACGATCAATCATAAAACAAACAACAAACTTGACTTAATGCAGCAGTAGGACATAGTACTGTTCATCCCAACCGCTCAATGCTCCATCTTCAACGTTCAACTGAGGTACGTCCAATATCTGAATCGAAGTGCTGAGAGGGTACAGTACCTTGCATAACCAAAGCAGGGCACGCGGATCATCCCCCCAATGAGGCTAACTAGGTTGAGATGTGCCTGAGCTTTCGACTCTGGACTCTGGAGATTGACGATTGACGATTCGTTTGCTGTCGATCGCTTGCTTGGATTTTACAGTCCTCCGTGCTAGCACTCCGTATTGCACAGTTGCCCACACGGGGAGTAAATTAGCGAGTGGGCGTCACTGGCCCCCTCCTCCCCGGATTGATGTTCCCTTGGGGCACCCTCGGGCCCTCTCACGTGCCCTTTACGAATAAATTCTAGAGCTAACTAATTAGTTGATTAGCTTGGTCGTTGATTTAGTAGGATAATCCGGGAGCTTTGGGAACTTGCACCTCGTCACATTTTCTCGTTTCCATTAGTCACAGTTCAAAAAAAAAAGAGAGAGAGAGAGCCCTCTTCTTCCTCGGTCCCCCTCATCTCTCTGGTTTCTTTTCATTTCTTCTTTGGCTTGGTCTATATTATACGGAGATCGGTGGCTTTTATATATATTATTTTCCCTTGAAAGAGAAAGAAAGTGCAGATTAGCAGGCTAGCTTGCGTCGACTTTTTGCTTTTTTT
>Ga0105239_10003037_pt1 | contig 20874 bp, 24 predicted proteins | sample KBSC44metaG_FD_92761 | JGI IMG/M metagenome (GOLD analysis project Ga0105239, IMG submission 92761) | Corn rhizosphere microbial communities from Kellogg Biological Station, Michigan, USA - KBS C4-4 metaG | ecosystem: Host-associated > Plants > Roots > Rhizosphere > Soil | place: Michigan, USA... | reverse complement strand
CTCCAGCTTGACAATATTGCATCAACTATATTCAAAGCTCTTCTGACGAATCAGAAGAGTTTTTTTTTGCCTGCCGGAGAGAGTCGACGCCTCCGGTGAAGCAGACTCCTCTGATGGCCTTGGTAAGTGGTGTCGCTGAACAATTTTTAACAACTATTAAAATTTGTTTATCATGCAAGCGACAACACAACTCATTCACAGCATTCCTGTCGACCCTCTGACCGGCGCGGTCTCAGTACCCATTTATCAAACCTCCACGTTCGTACAGGAGGCGCCGGGAGTTAACAAGGGTTATGACTATGCCCGCACGGGCAATCCCACCCGCGCCACCCTGGAAAGCCTCGTTGCCCAACTGGAAGGCGGTAGCACAGGTGCAGCATTCGCCAGCGGACTGGCCGCCATCGACGCAGCGCTCAAGCTCCTGCAATCCGGGGACGAGGTCATCGCAGTGGATGATATCTACGGCGGCGCCTTCAGGCTCTTTGAACAGGTGTACAAAAAATTCGGCATCACCGTCAACTACGTCGATACCTCCGACCCGTCGGCAGTATTCAACGCGCTGACGCCAAAGACCAGGCTGATCTGGATCGAAACCCCGACCAATCCGACGCTGAAGATCACAGACATCCGGGCCATTTCGAAGATCGCCAAAGCCCACAAATGCTGGCTCGCAGTAGACAATACCTTTGCCTCCCCTGCCCTGCAGCAACCCCTGCTGCTCGGCGCCGACATCGTCGTTCACTCGGGTACCAAATACCTCGGCGGACACAGCGACCTCATCGCCGGTCTGGTGGTAACGGCCGATCCCGAACTGGGGCAAAAAATAAAATTCCTGCAGAACGCCAGCGGCGCCATACTCGCGCCCTTCGACAGCTGGCTGTTGATAAGAGGCATCGAGACGCTGCATCTGCGCGTACGCCAGCACAGCGCCAGCGCAAAGGCCGTCGCCGCCTTCCTCGAGCAACACCCCGCCGTGGATAGGGTACACTATCCGGGACTGGCCACGCACCCGGGACACGCCATCGCCGCGTCACAGTCAAAAGGGTTCGGAGGCATCGTATCCTTCTCCCTGAAGCTCGATACCATCGAGGCCGCCAATGACTTCGTTACGTCGACCTCGCTGTTCAAATTGGCCGAAAGCCTGGGCGGCATCAAAAGCCTGGTGTCCCACCCCGCCCAGATGACGCACAAGACCATCCCCACGGACCGGCGCAGGGCCGCAGGAGTGAAGGACAGCCTGATCCGCCTGTCCATAGGACTGGAAGACGCCGAAGACCTTATCGAAGACCTGCGCGCCACGCTGGACAAGATCGAGGCCAAACGCAGCCTCGGCCTGCTGACGCCCGGGCGCAACGGCAAACCGGTTGAACCAATACGGCCCGCAGCTGTTAACTAACGGGCGATCCGTCCTGGCGGATGATCCCTCCGGCGGCCCCCTGGAAAGTAAAAAAAACAACATATATAAAACAATGGAAACACACAAGCAGCTTACCATCGGGCTCTTTGGGTTTGGCGTAGTAGGGGAAGGGCTTTATAAAATACTAAAACAAAAACCTTCCTTCAATGCAACTATCAAAAAAGTATGTATCAAGAATCCCGGCAAACGACGTGAGGCTCCGGAAGACCTGTTCACCACCGACAGGAATGCCATCCTCAATGATCCCTCCATCAATGTCGTGGTAGAGGTGATCAACGAATCCGGCCCGGCATTCGAGATCGTATCGACGGCGCTGAAGAACGGCAAGTCCGTAGTCAGCGCAAGCAAAAAGATGATAGCCGAACACCTGCCCGAGCTGCTTGAGCTGCAGCAACGTACAGGCGAATCTTTCTTGTATGAGTCCGCAGCCTGTGCTTCCATCCCCGTCATCCGCAATCTGGAAGAATACTATGACAACGACCTGCTGCACTCCATCAAGGCGATCGTCAACGGCAGCACCAATTTCATACTCACCAAGATGTTCGAAGAGAAATTAGGCTTCCGCGAAGCCCTGCATCTTGCGCAGCAGCTGGGATTCGCCGAGAGCGACCCTTCGCTGGACGTCGAAGGGTACGACGCCGCCAATAAATGGACCTTCCTGCTGACCCATGCCTACGGGATCATCGAGAAGACCGAAAACCTGGTGTTCAGCGGCATCCAGTTCGTCCAGGGCAGGGATGCAGACGTCGCCCGGGAGAAACACTACGACATCAAGCTGGTGGCCCAGGCTAAGAAATTAGACAACGGCAAGGTAGCCGCCTTCGTCCTCCCCCAGTTCATCAAACAGGACGACCACCTGGCCTTTGTAAAAAATGAATACAACGGTGTGGTGATCGAAAGCGGCTTTGCCGACAAACAATTCTTCTACGGCAAGGGGGCAGGCTCCTTCCCCACCGCCTCTGCAGTTTTGAGCGACCTCTCGGCCCTGCGCTATCAGTACAGGTACGAATACAAGAAGCTCTACCACCATACCCCGCACGAGCTGACCGACGACTTCTATGTCCGGGCATACTTCAGCTTTGACGCCTGGAAATATATCCCCAGGGAACGGTTCGAATGGATCGAAGAATGGCACGCAGACAGCAACCGCAAATACCTGGTTGGCGTTATCCACTTCCGTGAGATAAAAGAAGGCAGCTGGTGGAAAGAGAACAACACCTCGCTCGTGCTCCTGCCCGACCCGATCCTCGAAGAAGCCCAGGTGCAGCAACAAAAAAGGAAGACTCTCGAGCTGGCGGAGCTCGGCTAAACCCCCGGAGCTGGCCTGATCCCGCGCTCGCCCGGACTCGCAGTGCTCGCCTGGACCCGCGGAACCCGCCTAGATACCGATGGCATATCCCAGCGAAAGCAGGACATTGCCGGTATGGTTGCTTCCGTCCTGCTTATAGCGCTGAATATTGATAAACCCGTATTCGAATCGGGCATCCAGGAAGAGCTTGTTCTTCGGCGTGATAGCCCACGCTATGCCCGCCCCACCCGTAATGCCGACATTCCAGCGTCGGATGCTGGAGGTTACGTCGGTCGTCGCGTCAAAGGACTGCGGCGGCAGCGGCTGCGGCGTGGGCAGCGGGTCACCCTGGGCGTCGGCATAGATAGCGCTCGTGCCGCTGGTCTTCTCTTTCGCCTGCAGCAGATAGCCCACGTAGGGACCCGCATTAACATACAACGGGAATCGCCTGCCCCAGCTGTATTTGGCCATTACCGGCAGCTCGAGATAGTCGAGGATCGCCTTGTTCTTAAAGTTAGCATAGAGATACTGACCCGGAGGCACAAGGGCCTGCAGCTCCGACGGAAGATTGGTGATCGGCTGCATGCCCTTTCGCTGCCCTCCCTGGCCCGCATAGTTCAGCTCGACCTGAAGGGACAGCTGCTTGTGGAGCTGAAACTCCGAAAACACGCCAAAGTTGGCCGCCAGACGGGAAGTATACCCCCTGGAAAGTTCATCATTGCCGCCGCTGATGTTGGGAATGCTGAGACCGCCTTTGAAGCCTACCCATATCTGCTGGGCGCTTACTCCGCCAGTCTGTAATAACAGGAATGCCCCGTAAAAAAAAAGATACTTTCTCATAGAGGTTCGCTTGTACCCTAATTTACGAAATTTACCGCTTCCGGCCACCCGCCGGCTGCTCAATCCCCACCCGCCGGCAGGCAATCCCCCCTCATACATCCATCCGGCTCTCTTCCTTCTGGTGCCGCCACATCTCCTGAAAAGCAGGGCTATTGTCCCTTAACCACTCGTAACTACCCTCGTCGATGATCCGGCCCTGGTGGAGGATATACACATAGTCGAACCGGGCAAGAAGATGGAGACGGTGGATGGAAGAGATGATAGCCTTGTCCGAGAACGTCTTGAAGAGCCCTTCATAGATAAGCGCTTCGGTACGGGGGTCTACGCTGCTGGTCGGCTCGTCGAGCAGTACCAGGTCGCTGTCGCGTGCCGCAAGAATGCCCCTGGCCAGGGCCAGTCGCTGCTTCTGACCGCCGGAAAGATTGACCCCCTTCTCCCGTATATCCGACTCCAGCCCCTGCGGCAGCTGCCGGATGACGTCGATGAAATGAGCGCTCTCACAGACCTGCATGATCTCCTCTTCTGAAAATGGAAGACCCAGGGTAATATTGTAGGCCAGCGTATTCTCAAAGATCTCCGGCTCCTGCGGAAAAAGGGTAACGGTCTCATTCAACTGCTCCAACGTCTCCCCCTTGCCATCGACGTCCAGCTGCCACCCGGGCTCTGGAATATAAAGCCCCCGCAGCAAAGCCAAAAGCGTGCTCTTGCCACTGCCGCTCTCTCCTATCAACGCTATCCGCTTTCCGCGGTGGATGCTTAGCCGCAGATCGTGCAGGCTCTGGGCACGTCGGGTCGTATCATAGGATTCATGATAGGAGAAATTAAGTCCATTGATCTCTATGGCCTTCCAGCCGGTAGGGAGGCCGTCGGGACGGTCGGCGCGGTGCTGCTGTGCATAGGCCTCGCTGATGGCCGACGCCGTCTGAACATTGGTATTGTATTGAACGATCTCTGTATACTGCCAGGCTATGTCCTGAAATACGCTGGTGAACTGGTTGATATACGCTACCAGCGCGACCAGCGAGCCCAGAGAGAAGTCCCTTCCCGGCGCCCAGTGCTGGAAGATGTACCCCAGGACGACGGTCACGTATATGCAGACAATGAGCATCTCGGCGCAAAACCACTTCCATTCGTTGATAACAGCGCTCTTGCGGAAAGGGCTGAAGATCTGGCGCACCTTGTTCATCAACCCTGTCTCCATGCTCTTTTCCAGCCGGAGCGTAATGACCGTCATAATATTCGAAAGACTGTCGAATAGCGTGGCAGAGACCACGTGCTCCCTTTCATTCACCTCATCAAGGGCCCGGATAAAAGGCTTGTCGAAGGTTCGGATAATAAACACAGTGAATATGCCCATCGCAACGGCAATGCTGCCGAACAACGGTGAAAATATCAGAATAGCGACGACGGACACCACAAACTTTCCCAGCGCATAGACATACATAAATCCACGGTCAAAGAATTCACGCAACGACTCATAGGCCTTACGGACACGGTTGATGGTGGCGCCGCTGTGATTCTCCTGCTGCCATTTTACCGGCAGGTGCAAAACCTGGTGAAACTTCTCCTGGAGGAAATTCCGGCTCAGGTCAAAGGCCAGGGACCGTTCCATGATACGGGCAGGTCCATGAAAACACCACTGCACCAGCTTGATCCCGGCATAGCCCGCCGCATACAGCAGTACATTGCGCGGAAGACGCCCCGGATCATGCTGAATGGTATTCACGAACCAGCCGAATAGCAGGGGCGTGAGCGAGATCGTCAGGTGCGCAATGACGAACATGCAATAGACCAGGACATATTTCTTCCTTTCCTTTCGGGCGTACCGCCAGGCGGTACCAAGCAGTGATATATAAGGATTCGCCATCGCGGTAAATTTACCTAAAAGGTCTCGTTCAGGTTCAGGAAAAATCCTTTCCTGCCAAACCGGCCAAATGCATAATCCAAAGCCAGATTAGTCCGCGTATGTTTGTTGAACAGCACCCGGAACCCTGCACCATAGCCCGGCTGGAACACCTGAAAGATCTTCGTGCCGTGCTCGTCATTCCCCGTCTGAAAGTTTGCGAACGTGACGCCGCTGATAAATTTATTGGCGAGTATCGGAAAACGCAGCTCCAGTTCGGTATCGTTGAACTGGGTCCCCTTGTAATATTGGGCCGTATATCCCCTGCCACTCCTGAATGACCCGTCTCTGGCCGTACCCGGCAGCTCCAGGTAAGGAAGCTCACCGCTGATCAGATACGAACCCCAGTTCCAGAAAGCAAGCACCATCTCCGGGCTGGCGGCCGAAAGACTGAAATACTTCCTGAAGTCGGAGGTCAGCTGCACCGAATTTTTTGTGCTCCCTATCCAGGTCTGGTTGATCCGGATGCCCGCGTCAAAGAAAATGCCCTTATAGGCGCGGTTCGGGTTGTCCCGCGTGATGTATTCTATGTTAAAAAGAAATCCGTTCGCCGAATAACGGTCCCTGGGAAAGCCATACCGGTTGTTATAAACGCTGGAAGGCGTAGCGTTGTTGACCGTATCCCCCAGGTCGATATGCCTCCTGATCTCAAACGACAGACCCGCCCCGACAAAAAGATTCTTCGCCACGTTCTTGTACACCTTCTCCCTCACGTTATAGTAATAAGAATGGATCAGGTAACCCTTATGCCTGGGGTCTCCCAGCACGGAATCTTCTTTCGTACCCCCGCTGAGGCCACGCCCGATGCCATAGCCAAAATCAGGCGTCACCGTCTTTGCGACCACAAGGTTCCCCTGCAGATTCCATTTGTTGCCGGGAGTGAACAGGTTGTGATTGATATAAAAATAAATGATGCCCTTGGTTGTGATGCTGGCCGAAGTGGCCCCAACCGAAAAAAGGGTGGTGGAGTCATTCCCCAGCCTCCGGCCGGCAACGGCCTTGATGCCCAGCTGCCCCCCAATAGTGGGATTAGCCGCGACATTGGGCACGACGGTTATACCTGACCGGTTATGCATGGGATCGGCTTGCCTGTGAGGATGGAGGATCGACCGGGTCAGATCGGAGAAATCGAACTGCTTGCTGAGATCCTCAGGCTGCTGCAGCGGCTTTCCACTCCCCACACGCAACGAATCTGTCTTGAGGGAATCAGTCGGATGTACGACCTGTCCGTATGCAGACAATTGTATACCAGGAATTAAAAATAATAAACACCACCTAGATCTCATGAGTTGTAAACAATACAAACCTTGTTCCTGAATTATTTCTGTAGAGAATGGGCTTTTTGACTGTTTTATACCCCAGAATGGGGAAATTTGAGCGGCAGCCTGAAATAAAAGGAGGACCCTGCTTCCTCGTTCTTCTCGGCCCAGATAGAACCCTTGTGCCCGCGGACAATCCCGGCGGCGATAGATAGCCCGATGCCAAAGCCGGTGTATTTGTCGGCTACAGTCTCTTCCCGAAAATATTTATCAAAGAGACGGCTGATATTCTGGCGGGAGATACCGATGCCCTCGTCACGGACACAGACAGTTAGACCATCGCCATCCAAACTGCAGCTGATATCGATCCGGGTGTCGGGGTCGGAATACTTGGCCGCATTGACGACAAGATTGGTCAGCACCTGCTCAATGCGCAGGCCATCCATCCTGATCATCACGGTCACGGGACAAGGCTTCCAGGAAAGCCGGTGCATCGGCACCAAAAGCTCGAGAGTAGGTATCAGATCGGTCATATAGCTGTTCCATTCCCTTTCCTCCATGGCATAACCCAGCTTGCCCATCTCGATGCCGGAAATATCCAGCAGCTGCTGTATCAGCAGGTGTAGCTTGCGCACCTGGTGGTCGATCTTTTCCAGGTACCGCAATACCTTATCCGAGGCTTCCCCTGCACCCGCGTCAAGAGCAAGCTTCGTAAAAGCCATGATAGAGGTCAGCGGCGTCTTCAGCTCGTGGCTGGCGACCGATAGGAACTCATTCTTCTTTTCATCCAGCAGGTGCCCGTCTCTCGGCGTCTCTTCACTTTCAAGAGCATGGAACAGCTGCACCGTCTCGGCGATGCGGGACTCGGTGATCCTGACCGACCGGGGAATATCGACGCTGATCCGAATGGCCGTCATATCCCCGCCTTTTTCAAGATGGAATTGGGGAACCTGCAACCGGGTATGTCTCAGCGCTTCTTCTGTAAGGTGGAGATCGACCTTTGCGGGATAGCTGATAGCCCCGGTCAGCAGAAATCCCCGGTCCGCCTTTTCAACAGCGATGCTCAGCCATCCATTGTCCGTCTTTTCGATGACGACCCGGCTGATCTCGGCGACAGCAGTGGCGATGATCGATTGAGACGAAAAGGTAAGGTGAAAAAGCTGGGCCACACTGCTCATACGCTTATGTGCCGCCACAACGCCAATTTCATTCTCCAGCAAAACCCGGGTGATCTCTGTCATGGTAAAAAGGCCGAAGCAATAACCGTTCCATCTGCGTCAGCCGCTGCGACCGTCTTTTCCCTATAACCAGGGCGTATAGATATCCCTGATATTTTAGCAAAATACATCCAATTCCTATGTATATTTGGATAGGATTATTTAACCTTTACAGCATGATGTACTCCACAGAACTATTAAAAGGGACACTAAAGACCATTATACTCAAGCTATTGACCGACAATAAAAAGATGTACGGATACGAGATCACGCAGAAGGTAAAGGAATTGACGATGGACAGGATCCAGATCACCGAGGGGGCACTTTATCCCACGCTACACGCCCTGGAGGCCGACGGCTTTGTGACGACAGAGACCGAGTTTATTGGCCGGCGGGTCCGGAAATACTACAGCCTGAGCCCCACCGGAAAGACCAAGGCCAAAGAAAAGGTAAAGGAGCTCGCAAGCTTTATCGAGACGATGGTCTCCCTGTTAGACATTAAACAAAAGTTGGCCTGATGTATTCTATTAGCGACCAGCAGATCGATTTCATCCTCCACGACCTCGAAGCAGGCGGCATCGAGACGGAAAGCCTCCGGTATGACCTGCTCGACCATGTCTGTGTCATCATCGAACAGAACCTGGAAGAAGGAGAAGACTTCAAAGAGTTCTACAGGTCTGCGGTCAAGACCTTTTACAGACAACAGCTGAGCGAGATCGAACAGGAGACCGCTCTCCTCCTGACCCTGAAACACCGCCTGGTGCTAAGCAGGAACTGGTTCTTCGTCCTGCTGTTCACGCTCATCGGTGGTCCATTCGTCGCCTACCCCCTCGCAGGGATGATCAGCTCGGGACCCGCCGCTGGATGGAATATTCCCTTTCACATATGGGCCCCCTCCTTCGTCTTTTCGATCTTCCCAATGCTGATATTGCTCGTCCTCTATCTGACACCGGACCGGCTCGACCCCGTGATCCCCTGGAAGTCAAAGGTTATCATTGGTTTTAGGCCCTTTATACAGATCGTCAGTTTCCCCTGACGGAGAGCGCTGCTGTCTCCTACCCGTCCGGGGAAGGTGTTTTGAGCAGATTTCGATATTTTTATACCATGAAACCGAGCACACAAATTTTGAAACACAGGGATGAACCGCGAGGTTCCATCCGACCATTAAAAATACTTATTTGCGGATGAAACACGTATCAATCCTGGTGCCTGATGGGGAATGCAGCATCACGACCATCGAAGGCACCTACCAGATCCTCCTCCGGGTAAACGACTGGCTGGAAGAAGCCGGTCGCCCTCCCCTGTTCAACGTCCAGGTCGTTGGGCTTCATCGGGAAACCCGGATGAAGAACGGGCTGTTTTGCATAAACCCCGACGTGGTGATACAGGAAGTAGACCGCACCGACCTTATCCTCATCCCATCCGTACACGGAGACAAAGCAAAGATCCTGGAGGAAAATGCACCAATGTTGACCTGGATCACCCGGCAATACCGGGCAGGGGCAGCCGTAGCCTCGATGTGTATCGGGGCATTTATACTGGCAGGCACCGGCCTGCTGGATGGGAAATGCTGTACCACGCACTGGGAATTCACCGGGGAGTTCCAGAGAATGTTCCCCGCCGTCAGGCTGGTCGAAGACAAGATCATCACCGACGAGAATAATATCTATACCAGCGGCGGGGCCTATTCCTGGCTCAACCTGATCTTGTATCTCGTCGAAAAATACGCGGGCCGCGAAATAGCAGTCCTGTGCGCAAAAGGCTTTCAGATCGACTACCAGCGCGACAGCCAGTCCCCATTCATCATCTTCAGCGGACAGAAGGGGCATGAAGACGTCGCCATCCGGACGGCCCAGGATTTTATAGAAAAGAATTTCCACTCGAAGATCACCGTGGATGAGCTGGCCTCCATGCTGGCCCTCGGCAGACGCAACTTCGAACGCCGCTTCAAGAAAGCGACCGGCAACTCGATCATGGAATATATTCAACGGGTCAAAATGGAGGCCGTCAAAAAAAGTCTGGAGACATCCAGGCTCGGCGTCAATGAGGCCATGGACAGGGTAGGCTACTCCGACCCCAAGGCATTCCGCGAGATCTTTAAAAAAGTGACCGGCCTCTCACCCATGCAGTACAGGAACCGCTATAACCGCGAGTTTGTGTAGCCGCGCCCACCCGCGACCACTTGGCTCCTACCCGCGGAGCCTTCCGCTGCTACCGCCTCCGGCTCACGACACCGCCACCGCGCCGGGAAAGACCCGCGTCAGCGCATACCCATAAGCCATTACAAAAGCCACTCCGCTGAAACCCAGCGCCTCAAATACGCTCGTCAGCTCATTTCCCTTGTCGGTGACAGGCGCGACGGCCGCGCGGGGAATATGAAGGAGGATAACCCAGAGGAAGATCATCGTCCCCAATAAGATAGCCACTTGTTTCAGCCTGACCCGGAACATGACCCCCAACCCGGCCCCGATAAGAGCAACCCCCGCAAAATAGGTCCAGAACAAATGACCCGGTATCCAGTCCGGGACAATAGATACCGTATATTCAACATACAGGAAATGACATATACCAAAGACGATCATAGTGATCGAAAAGAAAAAGCTGCCCAGCGGGATCAGCAGCTCCAGTATCCTGACCATCCCCGGCTTTTTGCGGATAGCAAGCGGATTATCAGGAAATGACCCCGCCACCGCAAAAGCGCCGCCGGTAAAAGCCAGATCCTTGAAGGCATTGGCCCAGACACCGATATGCTTGCTATATGGATCTACGATCAGCTCATATGGAGTATGACAGAACAACAGGAGGATAAGAAAAATACCACCCAGCAGCAGCATGGCGGACCTGGCATGCCGCTCCAGCAAAAGGGCAATGGAGCACCCGATAAGCGTCAGGCTATATAGGTAAACCAATACGATCTCGCCGGGAAAATGACCCGGCCAGGAGGGAACGAATACCGGCCGAAACTCCGAATAGTAGAATTGCTGACCGGCAAGCCCCAGGAGACAGATCGCAAAAAACCAACGCCCGACTTTAACGAGGTTCCACATATGACAGTTTTTGGTGTCGTTAAAGCTCGCAAACTAATCCCGAACTATTGCTGGTCCGGCGGTTCAAGTTGGTACAAGTTGGAACAAGCCTGCCGCTCATCGACAACGATCGTCCCCGCCCACCGGTCGTGCCACGGATAGGATACGCTGCCCAATCCGGAAAAAACCTCAAACGGTACCGCCCGGCATACCCCCCTCAGAAGAGCCGTCTTAAACCTTATACGCGAACCATCCCCGTTGACGGTACGGGTGCCGGTGATCAGCTTGCCAAGGGATTTGCCGCGGGTCAGCCCTTCTACAAGGCCCATAAAGACCCCCTGCGCCAGCCCGTGAAAAAGGCTCCCGAATATAGACCCAAAGCCAATGAGGCCGACGGCATAATAGTTCATGAAAGCGTTGGCCGCATCCACATCTACGATCAGAAAAAATAAGGCGGAAAGGAAGATAATGAGCAGGAAAGCTATCCGGTCGATCACATAGTTGGCGAATCTCTTGCCACTGCTGGCCTGTTCGAAGCTGCCAACGATATCAGACAGAAGGTCCTTCTGATGGCCGGCAAGGCTCAATGAATTTTTCATAGCGATACGGGAATTTTAGCTGAGTTAAAGTAGGGATTTTTTTTAGTTCCTGCAAGGAGATACCACCACATTCAGATAATTTAGATTATTCATACTTTTATAGCATGAAAGCAATCTGGAATAACGTCATAATAGCAGAAAGCCCCACGACGATCGTGGTGGAAAACAACCATTACTTCCCCGCAGAATCAGTGAATCCGGATTACCTGCGGATCTCGAACAGACAATCGGTCTGCCCGTGGAAGGGACTGGCATCCTATCACACCATCGAGGTCGATGGACAGCTGAACAAGGACGCTGCATGGTTCTACCCCGAGCCCAAAGACGCGGCGATACATATAAAGGGCCATATCGCCTTCTGGAAAGGGGTTGAAGTTGTCGACTAAGCCCCTCCATAGCATCACGCCTCCTCCTGCTCGCCGGCATCCTGCCCGGTAGCGCAAGCGCTCGTCAATAACTGATCTGTTCCGTTTTATACAATTTGGAGACTCGCCACCTTTCTAATTTTGGGGCAAGAAACACAAATCTATGTCTCCAAATTATCAAACATTCAAACACCTGCACCATACGGACGAACTGTTGGTGCTGCCCAATGCCTGGGACGCCCATAGCGCCGTACGCTTCCAGGAAAATGGATTTCCCGCGGTCGCCACCTCCAGCGCCGCAGTCTCGCAGAGCCTCGGCTATACCGACGGGGAGAACATGCCCTTCGAAGAATACCTGTTCGTGATCAGACGGATACTGGCCTCCATCCGGATCCCATTCTCGGTGGACCTGGAAATGGGGTACGGCTCATCCGCAGGGGAGATCGCAGAGAACATCCGGAAGCTGATCGACCTGGGAGTTGTGGGTATCAATATCGAAGACTCGACGATCACCGGCTCGCGGCGGACCCTGAAGGACGCCTCGTCCTTCGCCCAAACCCTCGAACAGATCAGGAATATGCTCTGGTCGAAAGAGCTCTTCATCAATATCCGCTGCGATACTTATATCCTGGACGTCGAAAACAAGCAGGAAGAGACGAGGCGGCGGCTACAGCTCTACGAGACTGCTGGAGCAGACGGAATTTTTCTACCCTGCATTGCACGGGAACAGGACATAAGGGATGCCCTAAGCAATACACAGCTACCCCTCAACGTGATGTTTATTCCAGGCCTGCCGGACCCCGATACGCTGAGCTCACTTGGCGTCCGTCGCCTCAGCATGGGGCCGTACTTTTTCAGCAAGACCTACGAACAGATAGACACCCTCACCAAACATCTATTCACCAATAAAATCGCAACAACATGAATTTACCTAAGAGAGCGGAAGACGCACACGCAGCCCTTGCCGCGGCATTCAACTCCGGAGACCTTTCCACGGTCATGCGCATGTACGACAGCACGGGCATCATCGTACCCGAACCGGGTAAGCCGGTCTCTGGTCAGACAAAGTTCGAAGAGGCAGTAAAGGCCATCCTGTCTATCAAAGGACAGATGGAGATCAGAACAGTCTACTGCCTCCAGACGGGGAATATTGCCGTAGGCAGATCGGAATGGAGCATCACCGACGGCAATGAAGTAAAGGTCAGCGCCAAAGGCATTGAAGTAATGCGGCAACAGGACGACGGATCCTGGAAGATCGTCATAGACCACGCCTTCGGCGCGGAGGCCGGTCTGGTCAGCTAGATGGGGTGGGCGCAAGCCCATCCCCTTCTTTTTCCCTGGCCACGGTATCGCACGCATAGCCGAAGAGACAGCGGTCCTTGATGATAGCGGCGACCTCGGCGGGAACATATTCTTCCCATCCCTCAGAGCCGTGTTTGATCAGCTGCAGGACCTTATCCGTATCTATCTGGAGATTGCTTTCCTTGTAGTGCCGGATGTCCTCGATCTTATCGTTGGCGATCAGATACCGGTATAAGTCTACGAGATGCGCCGGCGGGTTAAAGCGAAGACAATTATAGATAACCCCATTGCGCAGCGTGGGATAGATAAAGAGCTTTACTTTCCGGCTGAACAGGTTTGCGAAGGATTCCAGGATACCGCCCGGAAGGTCCTGGTAGTGCTCCTCGGAGAAGATATATTCCAGGTTGGGATAACCCAGCACCACCCCCATCTTTAGCTTGGTGATCTTCGACAGGAAGGCGACTAATTTGTAATACTCGTGAAAATTGGAGATCAGGACTGTCTGTCCCAGCGCACAGAGGATATCCACGCGGTCCAGGAAGTCCTTTTCGTCAATCTCCGCAGACTGGCCGGCGTCCCTTTCCTTGAGACCCTGCAGGGTGAGCTCAGTAAGGACCCGGACATTGTCCTGATCCACGTCAGGCTCCTGCATGAACTGTTTGAGGCCCCGGGTCAGCATGTCCAGATGCACATTGATGACCGGCCGGAAACGGCCGCGGATCACCACGATATGTTTCTTATACAAGACCTCGGAAGGCTGCAGGTTATGTCCATCAGGCCCAAAAAGCGCGGCATTCGAAAACCCGTATTTCACTAGGTGCAGGCTCATCAGCCGGTTGTCGACCTTGCTGAAGTCCGGCCCTTCAAAACGGATCATGTCTATCTGTATCCCGTCCTTGGACAGGTTGTCCATCAGCGAAAGCAAAAAGACAGGAGGATGCGTACGATAATAAAAACAGGCGTAGATAAGATTTACGCCAAGTATCCCCACCGCCTGCTGCTGCAATACGTTCTCATTATCAAGTAATTTGAAGTGCAGCACCACATCATTGAACCCTCCCCCTGGCGCCAGCTGAAAACGTACCCCCATCCAGCCATGTCCCTCGTTGGTCTTGTGATAGTTGAGCGCGGCGACGGTATCCGAAAATGCAAAAAAAGTGGTGGTATTCCCCCGTTTCTCTGCAAGCCGCTCGATCAATAACCCGTATTCGTGCTCAAGCATGGATATCAGGCGGCCCTCGCTGACATAACGACGACTTTCCTGCACCCCGTAGATGGCGTCGGAAAAGGTCATGTCATAGGCGGACATCGTCTTGGCGATCGTGCCAGACGAAGCGCCCGCCTTGAAGAAATTCGCCGCAACATCCTGCCCGGCTCCCACCTCCGCGAATGAACCGTAGATCTGAGGATCGAGATTGATGGCCAGCGCTTTCTGCTTCGTTCCGAGGTCCTTATTATGAATAACTTCCATACGCCCGCAAGGTACAACTTTGATTTTGCAGGTTCGGATGTTTACAATAAATTTACTTAACCAAATGGTTATATATTGATGAAAGCGCGTAGGGATGTATTCCAGGCCATAGCGGATCCGACAAGGCGGGCCATCATTGGATTGCTTGCTCAGCAGACCCTAACGCTAAACACCATAGCGGAAAATTTTGATATCAGCCAGCCGGCCGTCTCAAAGCACATGCGCATCCTGACCGAATGCGGACTGGTGGTGGTGATAAAAAAGGGCCGTGAGCGGCACTGCAGCGCCCGTCTCAGGGCGCTGGAAGAAGTCACCAGGTGGGCAGAACAGTACAAAAGGTTCTGGAACGACAGGCTGGACAAATTAGAAGATCTTTTAAATGAATAGTCATATGCAAAACAACGGGACAATTATTGAACCAGGCGTTTTACAGTTTCAGCGTCTTTTGACCGGCCCTCTTGAAAGAGTATGGGCTTATCTTACCGAATCCGAAAAACGGGGAAAATGGCTGGCCACCGGAGAAATGGAATTGCACGAAGGCGGAAAGGTCACCCTGAACTTCCTTCACAAAGACCTGAGCCCGATACAGGCCCCGCCTCCGGAGAAATACCGGAATATGGAGTCGGGACATAGCTTTACCGGCAAGGTATTAAAAGTAGATCCTCCGCGACTGCTATCCTTTACCTGGGAAGGCGACTCGGAGGTGACCTTTGAGCTGGAAAACAGGGAAAACAAAGTACTGCTGACCCTGACGCACAGGAAGCTGCCCGCTGATAAGGGAGCGCTGGTCAGCGTTAGCGGCGGCTGGCATACGCACCTCGATATCCTGATAGCCGGTCTGCAGGGCGAGACGCCTCCCAATTTCTGGCAGCGTTTTACACAGCTGGAAGAAAGATACTCCGCCATCTACGATCCGTCCGGAGAAACAGGCATGCTTATCCGCAGGCCCGTCGCAGAGACCTTCGAAGCATTCGTCAACCCCGATATCACCACCAAATTCTGGTTTACCAAAAGCACAGGCAGGCTTGAAAAAGGCAAGGAGGTCATATGGACCTGGGAAATGTACAACGTCAGCTCGATCGTCCGGGTATTGGACCTCGTCCCTGACTCGAGCATCGGGATAGACTGGGGCCCCGAAGGCGGCGACAGGACCCAGGCGCGGTGGACCTTCACGCCGATGGACGACCTGTCGACATTCGTGAGCATCGTCATGACCGGCTTCAAGGGTGACGAAACCCAGCTGCTGAAGGCCGTCAGCGATACGGTAGGCGGTTTCTGCTGGGTGTTGGCTAACCTCAAGGCCTGGTTGGAGTTTGGTATCCAGCTGAACCTGATAGGCGATCGTCATCCGAAGAGGAAGCCATAGTTAGGGAAAATCCATAATTGTTGTATCTTCCGTATTCCTAATCCACAACAACATGCGCCCGTTCCCCGCCGTGATCTTGCTGGCATTCCTGTTCCTGGCATCCAACACCGGAAACGCTCAGACAGACAGCATAGTACTAAAGGATATCGTTTGGGACCAACAGTCGCCGGCTGGTATGACAGAACTGTTTATTCCTTCGGACAATGCTCTTTTGCCCGGGTTCATCTATAGGGCCAATGGTCCCCAAAAACATCCGACCCTGCTGCTCCTGCACGGCTATCCGGGGAACGAACGTAACCTCGACCTCGCGCAGGTCGTAAGAGCGCATGGCTGGAATGTCATCTATTTCGACTATCGGGGATCGTGGGGCAGCCAGGGCAAATTTAGTTTCAGGCACTGTGTGGAAGACGTCGTGAACGTCGTCACCTTCTGCAAAAAGTACCGGGACTCTCTGCGGATCGACACCTCCAATATCGTGCTGTTCGGTCATAGCATGGGAGGCTGGGTATGCCTGAAGTCATTGCAGCGCCTGCCGGGAGTAAAAAAGGGTTTCGCCTTGTCTACCTGGGACATCTTCAAGGACCATGAAGGCCTCGACAAGAGCCCCGCTTATTTTGTTCTCAACACCCCTGTCAGCCAGCTGCTGGCTGACGTCAACGCCAAACCGAACTCTATCCGGCTCGACAGGGATGGGCAAGCCCTTTCGGGAAAACAGATCGTCATGCTCGACGAACATTCGGGGAACAAGGCCCTGGCAGAGACCCTCCGATCGGCCAATAAGACCTGGTTCGACTATTCCGTCTGGCCGACGGACCACCCCTTTACAAACCGCCGGGTGGCACTGATGAAGAAGGTGCTGGAGTTTCTTGACAGATAGTTCACCGGGCGACGCGCAGCGCTTCGGCATAGGCGTTGGGCAGGGGACTGCCCTCGACCGCCTTTGCCGCCTTTTCCACATCGTATTCAAAACGGACAAATTCCACCTGGATGGCCTCTTTTTGGGCAATGCTACTGTTCTCGTTGATGGTGAGAAGTACATAACAGCCACGGGGATCCCCGTCCTTGGGCTTTCCCACCGAGCCGATGTTGACGGCGTGGCGGTAGCGCAATTCGGTCCCGGGTACGGATGAGAGTATCCGATGATACGGCTTGTGGGTGTGACCGAAACACATAATATCGGCGTCGGCATCCTCCATGGTGCGCCGAAGGCTTTTTTCCTCCCGGTCTTCAAATAAGTATTCGTTGATGCGGCGCGGGCTGCCATGGACCAGCAGCAGGTTGAGCTTGTCGTTGTTCAGCTGGAACTCGACTTTAATGTGGGCAGGGAGGGTTCGGAGGTAAGCACGTTCTTCCATTGCGACGATCTGGTTAGTGTAGGAGATCGAGACGGCGCCGTTAGCCTTTTCGTCGTTTGTCTTGTATGCGCAGCCGCAGTCGTCACTGGTGCGGCCGATGCCAAAGTCGTAATTTCCGGCGATGGTCGGTATGCCACGGCTGCGAATTTCGTTGATGACCTCGTTGGGCCAGATATTATATCCGACCAGGTCGCCCAGGCAATAGATGGCGTCAGGCTTTTTGCTTTCGACGCTGGCGAAAAAGGATTCGAGTGCAGGGAGGTTGGCATGTATGTCTGAGAAGAGAGCGATTTTCATTTCTCGTTGTTTAAATATTTCCAGGCGGGTATGGCTGCCGCTGCGCCCGCAACGGGGGCAACAAGATAGACCGAAAGAGATTCAACATGCCCCGATATGACTGCGGGGGCCAATGACCGCGCGGGATTCATGGACGCTCCACAGATCGGCCCGGCAAACATAGCTTCCAGGAGCACTACCGATCCTATTGCGATGCCGGCTAACAGCCCCCGCTCCTTCGGCCCCGTGGACACCCCCATAATCACCAGCATCAGGAAGAAAGTCAGGATAATTTCCAGGATAAAGGATTGCATCGCCGGTCCTGCGGGAAGCGTGGCGCCAAGAAGAGGGTCTGTTGGGAACAGGCATCTGAGCATCAGACTTGCCAGCAGGGCGCCGGCCAGCTGGCTGGCGATATATGGCACGAGTGCTTTTGCCGATAATCTTCCCGCCAATGTAAAAGCGATGCTAACGGCAGGGTTCAGATGGGCTCCGGATATCTCACCCAATCCATAGATCATGGCCATGACGATCAGTCCGAAGGTAATAGCAACACCGACATGAGACACCGCACCGCCGGTCTGTTTGTCGATGACGATTGCGCCTGTTCCGCAAAACACCAGCGCAAACGTTCCGAGTATTTCCGAGACAGACTTTCTTAGCATCAGGAACAGCAGTTAGGCCCGCAACAGGCGTTTCCCTCTGCGGCCTTCTCCGCAAAGACGGTAATGCTATAGATACCCGTGCCCGATGCCTTAAAGGCGGCTATCTCATCGGCGCTCAGGTACTGGGCCAGTACGTCGTCGGGGACGACAATAGGCTTTTCTTTTTGAAGCCGGATACCCGAAAATCCTGCTGCGGCTATCATGCCCAGGTATTCCTCTTTCTGGATGGCCCCAGCGACACAGCCGGCATACATTTCAGCGGCTTCCTGCAGCTGTCCCGGCAGATCGCCCTCCAGCACCACATCGCTGATGCTAAAGTGGCCCCCGGGCTTGAGGACACGATTGATCTCCAAGAAGACGCCAGCCTTATTAGGTACCAGGTTCAATACACAGTTGGATACGATAACGTCCGCAACACCGGAGGTAACCGGCATTTTCTCTATGTCCCCCTGGCGGAATTCGACGTTGTTAAAACCCAGTCTTGCCGCGTTGGCGCGCGCCTTGTCTACCATGGCCGGCGTAAAATCAATGCCGATCACCTTTCCAGTCTCACCGGTCTCGTTACGCGCGATAAAACAGTCGTTCCCCGCGCCCGATCCCAGATCGATGACCGTGTCCCCTTTTTTGATCTGGGCGAACTGCGTGGGCAGGCCGCAACCCAGACCCAGGTCTGCGTCGGGATTGTAGCCCTCAAGGGTGCTGTAGTCATCGGTCATGATGTTGGCAGTCTCGATGGAGCAGCAGCCAGAGCCACAGCATGAGGACTGATTGGTCTCCTTGTCCTGTAGGGCGATGGCGCTGTATTTCTCGCGGACCATGTCCTTTATTTCTTCAGATGTCGGCATAGCAGCAGATTTAATTTTTTATATCGCTATATTACGATGAATTGAAGCAAAAAAAATCCTCCTCTACCCGCAGCAGTTGTCCGCTCCCTTATAGGCAGCAAACCAAGCTCCGATCTCCTTCTGATAAAGCGCCCAGGTTTTCGGCTCAATGCAATAACAAACACTCGTACCCTCGATAGTGCCCTGGATCAGCCCGGCGTTCTTCAGCTCTTTCAGATGCTGAGAGATGGTGGGCTGGGCCAGTCCCAGCTCTTCGACCAGATCGCCATTGATACAGGCATTGGCCTTTATCAGATATTGAATGATGGCTATGCGGGCCGGATGGGCCAGCGCCTTCATCATGCCGGCCAGCTTGTTCTGCTTGTCGGTAAATATCTCAGATTTCGTAACACCCATATTCATCGCAATATTACGATTAAATAAAAGACCGCCAAAATAATTTATTTTAGTGGCTCCCACAATTCAATTTTGTTGCCTTCTACGTCAAGAATGTGAACGAACTTTCCATAGTCATATGTTTCTATTTTATCCAACACCGTCACTCCTTCCTTTTTTAACTCCTCAACGAGCGCTTCGAGGTTCTCAACCCGATAGTTGATCATAAAGTCCTTTGACGACGGCTCAAAATATTTGGTCTTGTCGGGAAAAGGGGTCCACAGCGTATATCCTTCCTTTGTAGAGTCCGCTCCTTCCCGCCAGTTAAACTTTGTCCCATATGGGCTCATGTCAAAACCGAGATGGGTTTTATACCATTCTTTCATTTTCTCCGGGTCCTGGCATTTGAAGAAAATGCCTCCAATCCCTGTTACTCGTTTCATTTTTGCTTGTTCTTTAGTAGTGTTAGTGAAAATTGAATGGAATGCGAAACCAAAACCAAATGATGCCGCAAGCGCCAAAAATAGAAATGTCTTTTTTTTCATTTTGTCAATATTGCAGGCTTTCAAACCACTCCCAATATATAAAAATCTTTCCTTCACCTCAACCCCAGATCTAACTTATTGATCCTCTGGCCCAATGGCTGCTTCAACCCTTTTTTCACGCTGCGGCGATCACGACACCCTCGGAATTTCTCACGTACTCAAGCGCAACACATCCTGACTTAAAGACTTTTGAGTCGGCGAGTTTTAACTGCAATTTCTCCTGCAGGCTAATACCCTCCAACAACCGTCTTCCTTCCCCCACGACTACCGGATGAATGACAAAACGATATTCATCTATTAGATCAAGCTCCATGAGCTGTGAAGGAAGATCCACTCCACCTACTAAAATATCTTTTCCCGGTTCCTGTTTCAATTTGAGTATCTCGTCTTTAAGGTCTGTACGGACGATCCGCGTATTTTTTTCCTCAGCCTTCTCTAACGTTCGTGAGAATACAACAATTTGTTTGACACCGGCAAATGCCTGAGCAAAATCATTTATAGATTTTGTCTCGCCAGTTTGGTTTTTTGCAACATCCGGCCAAAAAGGAACCATCAATTGATAGGTTTTACGCCCATAGACGAGCACGTCAGCATCCCGTATTTGCTGCGCAAAGTACTCATGTATATCTTCATTGCCACGTAAGCATTCGACCAACCACGTCTATGCCATAGGTTAATCAGGCAGTAGTTTTGAGGATAAACTACAATGTCATGGAATTATCTAAACAAGATCGGATGCTGGCTCTGGTGGCGTCCAAAT
>Ga0105239_10003035_pt1 | contig 20883 bp, 21 predicted proteins | sample KBSC44metaG_FD_92761 | JGI IMG/M metagenome (GOLD analysis project Ga0105239, IMG submission 92761) | Corn rhizosphere microbial communities from Kellogg Biological Station, Michigan, USA - KBS C4-4 metaG | ecosystem: Host-associated > Plants > Roots > Rhizosphere > Soil | place: Michigan, USA... | reverse complement strand
TTTCTTACTGCGTGGATGGGTTGTACATTAGAATTAGAGTCCTGTAGATTGGGGCGCAAGGTCGGCTCGCTTTTATGCTTCCCAGCCGTAATAAAGGATGACATAACCCCCTGAATTGAAATATTTTGCCCGGGCCGGTAGCTTAGTGGCAGAGCGCTTGGTGAACTCGCCAGAGACGCGCGGTTCGATTCCCGCTCGGTCCACATTTTTGACACTGTTTACGTATGTTTGCGCCAACATCGGACTTACTTTTCCATTGGCAGCATAGTCTCCAGCTTTTCCTTGCCCCGCTCGTAGCCGTCAAAGAAGAGGTAAAGGACGCTCAAGAAGCTCTCCGGTGGTGTTTTCCTAAAGTGCTCGATCCATTCGAGAAGGACGCCGAGGCGCTTCTTTGTGGAGTCGACCGTCTGCCCCTTGGGTACCTTGTACGTGTCGGGGTTCCAGCGCAGGAAGACCGTGCGCATGCCGTTGCTCTGCGATACGTTGACCATACGGGTTTGCTCGCATTCGCAAGCCCGTCCTGAATGCTGGTGCTCGTCAACCTCGATGATCAAGATGTGTGTGTCGCAGTCGATGAAGAAGTCAGGTCGCTCCTTGCCACATTCACCGCCGTCAATCATTCGGTCGACTGATGTCAGAGGCACGCCCTGTGCGAGGAGGAAGTCCCTGACCATGTTCTGCTTCGCCAACCTGATCCGTTTGAAGGCGGCCGGGTCGCATGTCTCGCAGTTGCCGTCTGCGTCCACAATCCCTAGGAGCGTGCAAGACTTGCAACGCTGCTCCATGATGTTCACTTCGCCAGGGATTTTGTGAGCTTCGCAGTGCTCGTGCACGGTAGTCCCAAATACCGCCAGTTCTTTGCAGCCAGCCTCGACACATTGCTTGCGTGGCGATGTAATCGTACCCGCCACTCGGTGATCTGTGCAGTAGTTTGGCTTCTGTCCTGGAAGGCCCCACCTTGCTTGCTGCGGGCACCCATCAGAGCAGCAAGCTGGATTGACGACGTCAACCATCCCCGTCTCTTTGTGTGTTGCGCAAAAGCGACCCCGGGTTTGTCCCTTGAAATTGAATAGCGGCTGCTTCTTGCACCTCTCGCACCTGTTCTGGGTGACATTTTCCATGCCGTCCTTCTTGTGTGTCTTGCAAAACTGAGCCTTCCGGATATCCGGATAGTTGTACGACGCAGTGGTGGAACAGAGCTCACAAATCCGTGTATTTTTGATGTTAACCATGCCCGTCTCCTTGTGTGTCTTGCAGAACCGTGCTTTCGTATCGCCACGGTGCCCGAAGTTTGGAACCCGTTCGCACAACTCGCATTTTCTGTCGACCACATTGATCATTCCTGTAAGTTTATGGGTGGCGCAAAATCGGGGACGGGTTTCGCCTCGAGTATTGTACCGCGGTTGTCTGTTGCAAAGCTCGCACGTGCGGTTTAGCACGTTCACCATTCCTGTCATCTTGTGCTTGCCGCAGAAGCGCGGCTTCTCTGAACCCCTTACATTGAAGGCCGCGGACCGGTTGCATTCCTCACATGATCTTCTGCTGAGTTCGATCATGCCGTCCAATTTGTGCTCCGAACAGAAACGTCTTGCTTTGAGGCCCGGGTAATTGTAATTTGGTTGGCGGGTGCACACCTCGCACTGTTTGTTGACCACGTCCACCATGCCTGCTTGGCGGTGGTCACCACAGAAAACGCCTTTCTTCTCCCCGAGAAAATTGAACGTAGGCCACTTCCCGCAGTCTTTACACGTCGGGTGTTTCCGGGCGCGCTTCTTCCTGGGCAAAGCCGGGGGCACGCTTGAAGATGACGCTGGAGAGGTGCTCATTGTGTCTTGATAGTGCGGCGGGCTCTTATTTACGTGTGCCCCGAATAATTTTCTTGTCCAATGACAGACCATCAATGTCGACCTTGATGAACAAAGACCAACCGCTGGAAAAGTGCGCGCGCTGCGGGTCCAAGGACAAATTTCAAATATCCTACCTCTTCCGTAAACCATTTTATCTCTGCGCCTCGGTATTACCGAATGGCACAAGCATATGCAACAGGTCTGTTGAAATCTCCACCAAGGCGGCAACGACCGACATCGGTCGCACGATTGAGGCGTTGATTGCGCAGAAGATCAAATCGCCCGGAACCATAGTTGAGTCCCCGTACTGGAAGACGGAAGCGACACCTGCCCCGACCGAAGCGCCAACGCCAGCACCTACTCCCGCTCCAACCGAAGCTCCTACGCCAGCACCTACTCCCGCCCCGCCCGAAGCACCTGCGACACCGGCTCCTACACCGGAACCTACTCCCGCCCCGACCGAAGCGCCTGCGACCCCGGCTCCTACGCCGGAACCCACTCCTGCCCCGACCGAGTCACCAGCGACGCCAGCACCATCGGCCCCGCCCGTGGAAAACACGCCAGCCCCGAGCGAGCCCACCCCGACCGATCCGCCAGCTCCTCCCGCTGATCAGCCTGCTCCTACCGAGAGCACGCCGGTACCAAGTGCCCCGGCTGACGAACCGTCCGCTGCCCCGACTGAGTAAGTTTCTGTCAACGTAAAGAACGTCCTCAGCACGCAGCCTCGCCGTGTATAGAAGTGTGGAGCGGGTGACCGTTCGACATCTTCAAATCTCTGCGCATAACCTCTCCTTTCCTGCAACAGAGCTCGAAAGCGCGCGTGTTCGATGCTTCCACACGCACGAGATCGACGCCCGCGCACATTGCGATAGTCCTCGCGATGTTCTCGATGTCAATCAAATTGTGACATGTCACCACGGCGGTACTTGAACCTTTTATGGCGACCCGAATTTTGCCGAGGAACGCGTTCGGCTGAAGGACCACCCGCAGACACCGGTCTGAGTCGATCTTTTTAGTGAGATCATCCACTTCGTCTTCCTCAAGCCCAAAATCTGCGAGATGCTTCCTAGCTTGAGAAAGGCGAGAGGCGGCGCTCGTTGCAGCAAGGTTGCGTAACGTCCGGAAGAGCTCGTCTTTTTCAGCCTTTTGTTTCTTTCGGAAGGGGGCTTCCAAGGCTTGGCAGAGAAATTTACTCGCACAACGCAGTCGATGTAATGTCACGACATGCATATGATCAGTGAGCTCGGGGAGTAGCTCGTCAGGGAGCGCATAGAGGGGAAAAGCAGGGGACATATCGACGCGGGGACCATTGGGTTACTGCGAAGACGGGGCGCGAAGTTGAAGACCCTAACATTGAATCGATGATTCAGGCGATGGTCCCGATCGACGTATGTGGCAAAGTCACTGCTCATTCAAACGGTCAGCCGGGTCACACAAGCGACCTCACATGACCCGGAAGTTGAGGGTATATAAGAGCTCACTTCTCGCGCCCCTCTCTAAACAAGCAACCGAGGGTGCAGACATCCTCATCATGCCCGTCACGTTCGCTGTCACCCCGGTGGCCCCAGAGCCTGTGAGATTGCAGAGCTACCGTGGCGACCACTACCTTGAGCACCATAAAGCGTTCCGAAAGGCAGGGTGCGGCACAATCCTCCGTGAGACGCCGTGGGATCCGCTCAGGACGGGCTCTGGCAACAATGGTCTCGTGTGGGGTGTTATCCACGCATACAACAACCACCACAAACTCACTCTCCGACCAGATGATGTCTGGCTCGCCATCGCCATTCAGTTCGGCCTCTTCGTAAATGCCAACGCGGAGCAACTTCGCGGCTGCTTCGTTGCTCATGAGGGGAGGAAAACGCTTACAGTCCGGCAAGCGGCGGATCTGAACACGGCAGATTACGCAGGTCTCCTCTCGCGTGACATGATCAGAAAAATGAGAAATGCCATTACTGACGCCGAGGTCTGCGATTGGATTTTGCCGGACTTCTCCACCACGACGGACGACGACCGGGTTGTCGGCAGTGTCGTCCTCATGGCGTCCATGAAGGCATATTTTGAGTACAAAATTCATCTCTGCTGTGGTATCCCTGAAGTCACTCTGCTCGGAACGCCAGAGGATTGGGACGCAGTTCATAAGAGGGTGGGAAAGCTGCGGACCTACGGAAAGGAGTGCACACAGTGGGCTGACATGTTGCAGACCATCACGGGGAACATGGCACGCTCGGCACGCAACGACGTTCCTCTTGACTTTTGGCAGCGGATCTGCCACTATACGGACACAGGGTCCGGTCCGAGTTATGTCAGCGGATGGATCAGCGCATTCTGCGTTTTCGACGAGGATGGCAAGTGGCAGGGCAGCAATACCACCTTGACTGCCGAGAATGGCGAGGTGATCCACGGTCTTCAGTATCCTGTGATAGAGACGGCAGATATTCCGCCTGGTTTCATCACAACCGATATCGAAATCGATGACGATGGGAAAAAGCACCAGGCCCTTCTGTTTGCCGGTCACGCGGTGTACGAGACGCCCGCAGAAGACACCATCGCCCCGAAGCTCAGTTGGGCACTGGTGTTGAAAGACAAATCAAGCAGCGGCGAAAAACGCCCGCGGCTGCAACTCACGAAGAAGGGCAGCTTGATCTGACCTGCGAAGTGGAGGACCCTCTCTGTGAAGGCCAACCGTCTTCGTGCTGCAAGAATCAGTCCGACCAATTCGTGCGGGATGGTCACCATTGTTGGTCGGTAGGAATGGTGGAGTGCGGTAAGGAGCTAAGGAGCGGCCCCACACTTTCATATTGTGTATACAACATCGCATCGATCAAAGTAAAGTCCGCAGATTTTTCACACCGAATGTTATGCTAAGCCACTGCTAAACCACCGACTCCCGAAGAAAGGAGCTATGTAGGGGGAATGCCTTGGGTGAACAGCGCTTTCAATGTGCGGTCAATCGTGGTGAGGGTAGATGGCTTCAAGAGGACCTCAGTCGCACCCAGGTCGAAAAGGTGCTGTTTTGTCTCGGAGTTGTAGGTACCCGACAGACTAATGATGGGATTAGTGAACCCTCCGCTGCGAAGGTGGCGTATAGCCTCATCGCCGTTCATGACAGGCATGAGCGAGTCGATGAAGATAACATCGAAAGGTCTGTCACTGTTCGCAACAACATCCAAGCAATCAGATCCGTTCACAGCCGTTTCCACCTCATGTCCCAATCTTTTCAGGAGCTTGCGCATTACCTCCCGCGTCGTGCGATCATCGTCGGTGACGAGGATGTGGAGGTCCCGCAAATTCCCGGATGGAGGCAGCACGGGCAAAAGTGGATCGTATTGAGTGACTTTTGATTTGAGGGTTTTGCTGACCCTGAAAGGAGCAGTGAAGAAGAAACAGCTGCCTTTACCGAAAGTGCTCGTCACACCAATTTCACCACCGAGAGCGCTGATTATGGACTTGCAGATAGGAAGGCCTAGTCCGGTACCCTTGCCCGCCTGTAATGTACCCGAATTGATCTGATAGAATTCATCGAACAATTTGGCCTGGTCGGCCTCGGTGATTCCTACACCGTCATCAATGACAGCAACCTCAATGGTGACGCCTCCCGCAGCCTGGGTTACTGCCCCAGTAACGTCTGGCGCTGGGAATACCGGGACTTCAGTAGATTGGAGTCGTGTCTGTACCCTAATGTGCCCGAGCCGGGGCGTGAACTTTATGGCGTTGGACAAAAAGTTCGCCACAGTTTGCTTGAGCCGGTCTGGGTCGGATTGTAGAAGTGTAGGAATCTCGTCAATTTTAGGATCGAGATCTTCTTCCAGGGCAATCATCTTGTCTTTCCACATGGGGGCGAATGGGACGAGCAGTTCTTTTATCATGAGGTGAAGGTCCATGTCACGCAGGTTGATTGTAAAATGACCCTGCGCCATCCGACAAAAGTCAAGCGCGTCGTTGATGATCACTTCGACAGAACCCAGCCCAGCACGCAAACGCGCAACGTCCTGTGACACGTCAGGCGAAGAGAGGTCATTGAGCTCCTCACTGCTTTCCAAAAGATTCAGGGAAAGAATGGCCGTATTGAGCGGTACTCTGATCTCATGGAATATGTAGTTCGTGAAACGCGTTCTGTCCTCTTGCGCTGTGATGGCTTTCTTCTCCGCAATTGTGCGACGGTCCACTTCATGGAGGAGGGTCTGATTGAATAGAAACAGACGTCTCCCGTCCCGCTCTATGATCGCGCTGACAACAAAACCCAGAACAAACGCGCCGAACTCGAAGATGAGGGTGAACCAAGATACGGCAGCGTTTCGATAGAAGGTTGGTGTATTCCAAGTCAGCAGGAACATAAGGGGCGCAAATGTGATGATTGCCGCTCGTCGATCCAAGTGACCAATAATCATTGAGAGGAGAGGTCCCAAGCTCGCGTATATTGGAAGGTTCCAGAGGCCAGCACGAGTTTCAAGATCACAGGATGAGGGTGGCTCGCTCCCGTAGTAGCACAGCAAAGAACGCAAGCTGACTATGGTTGCACTCATTACGCTCACCACGGCGAGAGCGGTGTTCCATAGACGCCAAGGCGGTTGACCCCGGAATGAACGAATGAGCGATATGCCAATGAGACTGATACTAAAGGGGACGGAAACGGTGAGTATCAGTATCCGCCTCAGAACGCTTGGTGTCTCGCCACGCCGGGCCGAAAGTCGGAGCAAAGCGATTTCCACAATGGTATTCAGCGCGTTTGCAACGGCAAAGCCGATGTGTAAGGGTCTGGCTCTTTTCCATAGCTTCTTTCGATAGACCGTCTCGTCGGGGGCACACACAAACCTTTGCGAGAAGAATCCCTTGATCCAAGCGGTTGAGGAAAGGGTCCATTTGCCAGTTGATGTTCCATGAGCCGACCCCGCTTCTACATCCATTACTACCTGGTGGACGAAATAAAGTGCGCAATTTGTGACGCAGTATCATGAACTTGGACATCCTGATCTGCGTGATGGAGAATGTCCATGCTGATGACTTGCCCTACTTGCTGCGCCTTGGTAGCGCATGTCGTTCCGTCAGGAAACAAGGCGCGTGCACTCAGGCCATCCGCCGCGCGGGTCTCCTCGTCCACGTCCGAGAGAGTTACCGAGCTACAGTTTTGCACTCCGCGTCCAGCCGTGCGCGCTGCGCTACATGGTACACCCACAAGAAATGGAGCTTGGACGAAATCAATCTCCGCCTGTCGCGGAGTCAATGCTTTTTGCAGGATTACTTGCGGAAGACATACGGACTCAGGAAAGGGTTCCGCTGCTCAACGTCCCCGGGAAACAGACCCGGAGAAACAAAGGAGCCCGCGTTCTTTCTGAGTGACGCTTGGGTCGTGAGGTCTCCCTACGATTTGAACGCGAGGAAGGTCATTTCGGATTTATTCTTCCTTTCCCGGAAAGGCTTTGCGATTGTTGTCTCTGATCATATTCAGACGATTGCTCCCAACTCACAGGCAAAATTGGGCAGATGCCTGGCGGTAGTGATGCAACAACATTACGGCGTTGAATGTAACAGGTCAGTTGCTCGAACAGTCCGGGCTCGCATCCCCCGCAACCCGAGTAACCCACCGTATACATTGCAAAAGGAAGCACATTAGTGCGCTGCGCGGTCGTCCGGTGCGTTCATTTTTTATGTAGCCCCTGCATATGGAAGGCTACGCAAGAAATACGATCGGGCAAGTGCCGTTCTCCGCAGCAATCGCCATCCTGTATCCGGTCTTCTTCCATCGCCTGGTGAATCACGCCACTGATTATTACAAAGTCCGGGATATGTGTAAAGTCCCTGTCCGCAACGGAGGCTTCCATCAGGGTGACGACGAGAAGGAGTGCAGAGAAAAGCGAGATGAACTTTTGAGGACGGTCGAGCACAAAAAGCACTACTTGCTTGTCGCTGCCGGCCTCGCCGGCCTATTCGGCAGTCTCGTTATTTTCTCGCCCGGAGCGGCCCAGGTGGGAATAGGGTGGGGAGGTGTCATCACCCTCGTCGTTGCTGCGGTAGCACACTGGCACATTTACAACGAAACGCAAAAGCTTCTCATATCAGGCGGGAGTTTGGCTGCCATCACGTTTTTCTCCAGCCGCTTCCTGTAGTACTGTGATGGACGACTTTTTCTTCCGCGGATCGTACGCTGATTTGAAACAGAAATAACCCCACGACAACTTTGAAATACAGGCGATCAATGTACCGAAGGTCGTTCATCCAGCTACTCAAGAAGCATCTGGCTGCGAATGTACGAGCCGAATGACGGCGGATACGATGCTTTATTGACCCAACTGAGGATTTACCCAGAGCAGTTTAAAGTCGTAAAAATTGGCCTGTTGTGAGACGGTTCACCAGTAGAAAAAGGCGTGGCCTTTTCGCTGGGCCCAGAGTGGGGGATCCTCACCCGGATCGTCCGCCGTGTCTTCCTCGTTCCTCCAATTGCGGAACCTGATTGTCTCCACGTAGGTGTAGGTCGCGTAAGATACTGGTGGCATCACCCGGCCGTCTTCATACCACAACAAGAAAGACTCGACAAATTGCCGGTAGCGTTCCTCCCAGTCACGGCTGCCCTTAGCGCGCTCAGGTACTCTGAGACGTGGGGGACGACTCGAAAACTCCGGGCGGAGCAGCTCATAAAGTTCTTCTGCCGTCCCCACCCAGTCCCAACTGTACAGCGCCGCTACGCTCTTACGGTCTGACCACCCTGAATTGTACGGATAAGGGAAAACCAGGAAGATATAAATCTGATCAGCAGGTACCACTGGTAGCCATTTCTGTTCGATTTCAGGCGGGGGAGGACGATACACAAGCCGCCGCCTGCTGGCAACAGACGGACGCGGTCTAGGCCCCTTCCTTGAACTGACCAAGGTCCACCCTCCTTTTTCCACAACGGTGGGTCTACAATTACGTGCACGCTGCGCTTTTGGTGCCAATTTCCTCGCCGCCCACGCCCATTCAGGAAACACGGCAAAGACTCGAATGCCGTCGTCCAGCTCGTCCTCTTCTCCCTGCCGACACTTCAGGATGTGGAAAAGATTGTGCCGATCAGGTCTGTACGGCAGGCGCCGGAGCCGATCCCTGGCAGCGGTCTGTTTCAAGCGCTGAAAACGCGGGTTTTTCACTAGTCGGTCATGCATCCACTTGCAAGTCTGGAGGACTGACAGGATGGTCGCGCGGTCGCCAAGAATTGTCACGTGGTGAAGTATGTTTTCAAGGACGTCGCCGCACAGCATGTTGCGACCGGGGAAGGATGTGAATATAAGCGAGAGCACTTATCAAACGGAAGCGCTTTATATCGAAATGGCTGAAGATGTTGAGAAGACAGAACGCGTCATCCACGCCCTACAAACAAGCCGAGCAGCGTTGATCCATACCTCAACCATCGCAACTGCAACGGACCTCGACGTGCACACGACAGGCATGATACTCACGCGTCTGTACCGCGAAGGGAAGGTGGTCCGCTTCTTCCCACGTAAAACAAACACTTTGGACGAGAAATTATGGACGTGGCGTGGGCCAACAAATAAATGACATTGACACGGGTATATGATATATATGTATATATGTACGTAGTATGAACGATTGCTGTTATATGAACTTTGGACCGAGCTGCAAAGCTAGGTGAAGAGGTGCTCGTCGAGTGCTTTCGCGAGCTTCTCCGGAAGGAAAGGTTTCTCCAAGTAGGCGTTCATGCCCGCGATCCCCCACTTCCCATCCATGGCACTGGAGTCCGCCGACAAAGCCAGGATGGGGGTTACCGTGTCAAATTCGCGAATGCGCTCGGTGCACTGGTAGCCATCAAGACCCGGCATCTGGCAATCCATGAGGACCAAATCGTACTTACCCCGCCTAAACTTATCCAATGCTATGAGACCGTCGGCAGCGGTGTCAACATTGGTGTAGCCGTACATACGCAAGGTTTTCGCCAGAACGCGCGCGCTCAGCGGGTTGTCTTCCGCGATGAGGATTGCCTTCGTGCCCCTTCCCTCTGAGTTCTTACGTTGCGGGACTGGTAGCGGTTGCCGAATGTTAACCTGCGCATTCATAGGCCCGATAATGGGCCGTTGTATCATCTCCTGCCCAATGATGAATGGCAGCTCGATGTAAACCGTGGTCCCCTGTTCGGGAACGCTAGACACGTGGATCGTCCCGCCCATTATGTCGCACAGCCGTCTCGCGATACTCAAGCCGATCCCGGTGCCACCGTGCGTCCGCACCCGGCTGAGGTCCCTCTGAACGAACGGTGCGAATAGTTTCGGGATCAGCCCTGTGGGAATCCCTATCCCGTTGTCGGATATTTCCAACACTAGGGAGACGCCCACGCCCGGCGTGTTGTTTTGCTCGTCGTGTCGGGGTACCGCCTTGCGACAGGTGACTTTCACTACGGCGTCAGTGTCCTTCGAAAACTTCACAGCGTTATCCAGGATAACGGAGAGGAGCCGAGAGACTTTCGGTCCATCCCCGATGAGAGTCTCCGGCACGTCCTGCGCCACTGTCATGTCGACAGAAGCGTGAGAGCCTTGGAACTTCTCCACCGTTGCTTCAAGCAGCTCCCTGATGGTGAACGTGGCCTCTGTGAGGCTCACCTCCCCGAGTTCGAGTCTGGTGATGTCGAGTAGGTCATCCATGCGCTGCAGGGCGAGTCTGCACCCCTCCCGAACAGAAGCCAAGGACTCCTTCTGCTCCGGGGTGAAGTCAGAAGCCGTGTCGGCCAGAAGTGACGCGCTGGCCATTGACGCGGTCAGGGGTGTTTTCAGCTCGTGGCTCACGTTTGCGAGGAAGGTGCTGCGCATCTCCACCCGTTCGTGTTGCACTCGTTCGGCGACCGCTCTATCCTGTTCCCGATTGCGAGCGGTGACGTCATCGAAAATGGTCACGACGGCGAGAACATGGTCCTGCTGATCCCGGATAGGGAAAGCAGACATTGAAAACATGCATCGCGTGTCGTCCAACCTGATGACGGGAACGTAGTTCAGCCGCCTTGTGATTCCGTGCAACGCGGCGGTCTCCGGCCAGTCGTCTCGTTGGAAAGGGGTTCCGTCGTCATGAAAAGCGCGAAAGCCGTAGTTCGCCAGTGACATGGACTCATCACGAGATGCTTCTTCCTCGCCGATGGCTGGTGGCTTTGTGTCGATCCTCCAGATTTCGAACAGGGCGGGGTTGGTCCATAGTATTCTGCCGTGCGGAGGGAGGACCACGGCGACGGCATGAGGAATGATGTTTACTATGCCTTGGAGCAGAATCTCCTGTCGGGTGGCCTGGTTGCGGCTGTTCCACGCCCTGCGTTCTTCATCCATCGTCGCCTGGACATCTACGAGGGTCCCCGCCCAGTAAGTAACGTCCTTGGTGTGTACTTTTTCACCATGGGCTTCAAACCACCGGTACTCTCCGTCATGGCGTCTGACGCGATACCTGGTGGAGTACGGCGATCCTTCCCGCAGGGACTTCTCCCACGCTTTCCGAACGAAGCCCTGACAGGCTGGGTGGACGGCTGGTAGCCAAAACCACTTGCCGGGGACATCAGCCGATAACCCGGTGAAGTCCCGCCAGGCCTTGTTCAAGTAGCTCAACGTCCCGTCCGGTCGGGCCACCCAGACAATGCATGTCAAGGAATCCAGCAAGTCAACGTCTTTCACACAATAGGGCGGTGGCTCCATATGCAAGTGCCCTGTTCCGGGTTGAGTATATTTTGTGTTGGGAGCAGATCTGGCTGAGAAAACATCAGGAACAAGGAACCCAAAACGGCGGTATAAACGCATCAAAGCTTGTGATAAATGAGACACTTCCGGCTGCTTGTTTTGCCGCGATCGATCCGACGAAACCACACGTGAGGACCACCTGACTGACTTACGTCAGCAACCAAAGGTGTTCTCGGCGGTCAAGATGAGGTAGAGGAACTGGCACTCGCGTTTGTGTTCCTGGTATAGGCTCTCCATCGTCCGGCTTTGTGGAGGCAGTGTCCGTTCGATGATGGGAAAGAGAGCCTGCTCCGGGGCCAATTTCATGCGCTTTCGCAGGACGTGGATGAATGTTCCCAGAGTAATGTCGCCCGGAACGAGGTACTTGTGCTTGTCTAGGCTTGGTAAATTCTGCGACGTGCGGCTGATCTCGACAACGCAGGGAATGCGGTCCGGGTACTCCTTCCGGACGCGAAGAGCTTCCGCTTTACGACTCGCAAGGGAATGGTCTTCGACGAACTGCGGTGTCTCTTTCGGGGGTGCGCGCTTCAGAATGTTCATTCTTGCCATTGCGATAGAAATTTCTCCAGTCCCCTACCACGGACCGAAGAAGCGCGGCGGACAGAAGCGACATCATCTCAATGTAAAATACGGTGCGTTCGATTCCGGAGAATAGAATCTGTAGGGAGAACGTGCCGACTCACCAAATCGTACTCGCGGGAGCGGAGCCCCGGACGTCCGGGAACAGCACTTCAGTGACCTCTGTGCCGCTTCCGATGCAAGACCAGATAGCTGCAGGTAAATGTGTCGGGAAACAACGAACTTTGCACCCCGAATGGTTGCGGGAGGCATTCCGGTTCATCAGCTCCGCCCCAATGATGGCATAATGTTGCGCGGACGACCGTGTATCATTGTGAAAGTAGAACACTCTAAGGGCCAGACAATATAAGGATGAGCTGGGGCTGAGTAGACACAGGACCATGTCTTCTAAAGTCGCGGAACGCGTGTTTGAACGCCGGCAGCTAGACTTCTTCGACGGTCCGTACTTTGTGCGTTTGAAGCACAACCTGATGACCAGGGAGGAGTTCACGGAAAGTCAGCGACCGTTCCACTCCGCCGTAAAGAACTGGTCGAATTACTTCTGCCTCCTTGCAAGCCGGGTGGACGACCTTGAGGTGAAGCGCATCCTCATTGAGAACGTAGCGGACGAGGTAGGTTTGGGGAAGACGAGTGGTGAGGCACACGAGGAGACGTTCCTCCGTTTTCTCAGGGCGGTTGGAGGCCCGGAAACATTTCCCGTTGAAAAGCGTCAAGTCACGGACTTCACGGCTAGGGTGGCGGCCATCTGCAGGGAAGCAACAGTAGCTGACGCGTTGCTCACGTTGGGCACGATCGAGTACGTCTATGCGCACGTGAGCGATTTCCTTGCGAGAAAGATCCAGGATGGCTACGGGGTCGGCGGGTGTGCGCATTACGCTGTCCACGGTGACCTCGACATTGATCACGCCGAGGCGCTTTTCCACGCCGCCGATAAGATCCTACCGCGGGGTTCGGAAGCTCGCATCGAGATTTACGTCGAAAGCGCGGTGCAGATGTTTCAGGACCTCTACGACGACCTTGAGACCGTCCCGTACGCCGGCCTAATCTCTTTCGGTAACGTGTGGGAAGACGCCGAGGTGGAGAAGGCGCTCCTGCCACCAAGTTGCTCACCCCGCGTCTGCTGTGTTGCGTCGGGCGGGTGCACCGTTTTGTCCCTCGCAAGCGCCGGCGCTCACGTCGACGCGGTCGACCTCAACAAGGACCAACTCGATATCACCCGGGAAAAGATCAGTACACCCGGTCTACGCGTGAAAGGCAAGTACGAACGCCTGTTTGAGCTTGTTCCTTATTTCAGAGGTCGCTACGGGAGGATCTTCAACAGACGGAGACTTTCGTTTATTTTCTCCTCCGGGGCGGTGGGTGACGCCACCGACGAAACGTTCTCCACGTTGTTCACCAGGGCAATCACGCATCAGAAAACAAGACGGCAAGAAGACAGACTCACCCGTCTCATTCTCGCCGGTAAGCCGACATCCAGCGCCCACTTGCCAGACGCCGTGTCGCCCGTGAATCTCCACCACAGCGACCTGACAGCTTTCCTGTCTAATAAGAGCTCTGCGTTCGACCTGGTCAGTCTCAGTAACGTCACCGATTGGATGCCGAAGGAGACCACACGGGACTTGGCGACGGCCGCGCTCCAGGCTCTGAAACCGGCCGGGAGGGTGGTGTGCAGGACGATGCATGGTGCTGACCCGTCCGGAATATTTCTTGATACAGGTTTCTCCCTTGACCCAGAGCCGCCCGAAGATGCATCCGGACTGTACACCGTCCGCGTCTTTGTCAAGCCCGCTTTTTCTTCGTAGGGAAAGAGTGAGGCCATGGGCACTGTGGCACTGCTTGCCAGCTTTTTTTTGCTCCTTTGGATTTGTTACAGCCGAAGGAAATTCATCGAAGGGGAACAGGTAATTGAGCGTCCTTTAGGAACGAAGTCCTTCCAGAACGTACACAAAGGCGGACTGCAGGTACATTACGGGAGGGACCATCTGCGTTTTTTCCGATCACTCGGGAAGGTGTCGCACATAACAAATAAAGAGAAGACTTGTTCCGTCACCTTCGTCCTCCGGGAGACACCCGCAGGGTCCTGCTGGTATATTGGCGATTACAAAGTCGTTCCTGGACACAGGGGTCGGTGGGTGGGCTTCCGACACCTGCTTTCCGTCATAGCCTGGCCGTGGTTGATGTGCAGGTTTATTTTCGCACTCACCATGGGAGCGGACTTTCCTCCTTACTTGAGGTGGTTCCGCCCTGTCCTCACAGCCGTCCCGGTGCGGTTTGCTCTTCTCGGTTACTCAGAGGTTCTGTCTATGCGGACCGTTCCAGAAAGGTATCGTCCGCTTCGTGTCGTAGACCGGACGGGCATGAAGGACCTTTACGTCGATGGCAACCGTCTGGACGTCCTCCACCTCTGCCCGACGAGTCACCCGGCGGGTAGCCGATGCAGGGATCTGACCGCCGCCGACGCAGGCCGCCAGTTCATGCTCATGTTGCTTCCGGGTGAGTTCCCCAGCGTTGCAAGCCTGCTCTGTGGTAACATTGTGCACACCATGTCCGGCGAGGGATTTCACTGGCTGGGTAGCGGGGACTTGTAGGATACTACAGGGCGGAGGCGGGTTAGGCGGAGATGCCACGACCGCGCTGGTTTTTCCTTGGCATAACGGTAAGCTTCAATGAACCGGCTCGTGGTCATTCTCTTGCTCGTATCCATGTTCGCTTTTGTCAAAACCATGCTGGATCTGACTTTCCTTGAGGAACAAGCCGTCCTAGCTGCGCGAGAAATGATGCTTCCTGACGCGTCGCAGGGTGATGCCCAACGCGTTTCTCCCAAGCGGATCTACGAAGATATGCAAAGCTTCGTGGGCATGCCCGACCCGCGTTATGGAGCGCTGTGAGTGAGACGCGGCGGCGGGGAGAAATTTTTTATTTTTCTACTCGGTCGACATCAAATGACGGACAGCGGACCCGAACGCGGAATGGCAGCTTCGGCAGTGCCCGACCGGGACCGGTGCCCGGTATGTCTCACCGATGCCGTTACGACAGGGGGAGAGCGCCTTCCGTGCTGTAGGAACTACATTTGCGTCGACTGCATGACACGCTGGCGGCAGATGAGCAACCACTGCCCCCTCTGCAAGGCGCAGCTCCAACCTCCGGAAGAGGTGATATCCGCCTCGCTCACTGATGCATTGCGCCACTTAAACGGCGCGAACGACTGCCTCCAGCGGCTCTCCTCTGTAGCAGAGCACGTCGGTGATACTGACGTCCGGGCAGCGCGTGTTCGACCGGTTCTCAACGACCTGTTTGAAAAGGCGATGAAGCTCGGTCTGTTCGGGACGGTACCTTCGGTGTCTGCCTTCAACATAGAGGTGCCGGGCGAGGGCATCTTCGCGGAAGCGGTCTCCCGCGACATTATCAGTTTCATGCTGGCGGTAGGGGCCAGAAGCGAGTCCCCAGACTTTTCGCTTGATTTCGAGGTAGAGGAAACACCCCGCCCGCGGGAAGAGGCGGCCACGGAGGCGCACGGAGACGAGGATGAATGGACAACGGACAACGAAGAATGACCGTCCTGGTCGTCGGTTATTTTTCACGTGCATCCTATTATGGCGAGAAAGTTGACCTTCCGCCGCCGAACCGTCCGCCGATACAGACAAGCACGGAAAGTCACGCGCCGGAACAGACAGCATGGTGGAGGAGGACCGGACGAGCACAAGAGAGTGATGGAAGAGGCCGAGAAAAGGAGGGACCAATACATGAGAGATCTGGGAGCCGGTCTCACACCAGAGGAGTTTGCGGCACTCCAGGAGTACGAAGGTCGAGACACAGATTCGGACGACGACCTGCCTCCAGCCCGTGAGCTGGGAAGTCGTTTGAGCGTTCCGTGTGATACCATTCCGAACGAAGCGTTTCACGCAGAGCATCCCGCCTGCGATAGGGACGACATCCGCGTCTACATGGTGCGAACGCTGCAGTGGGGTGCCAAGGTCGGTGATTGCCAATTTGACGCCGTGGCGATGGGACTGTGTTCGCCACACGTAGATTTCCGCAAGGTTAGAGAGGCAGTTGCCAACGCCCTTCTTCGCCGGGTTCGTTACGACGATGTCACGCTCATGGACGTGATCAGACCAGACTACCCACACTTGTCGGGTATACGCGACGCACCGACCTTCCGCAGGCGGCTGGCCGAAGACATACGGAAGCCGGGCAACACATTCTGGGGTGACGAGCTTACGCTTATGTTGGCCGCAGACGTTTACAGCGTGCAATTTATCCTTCTGCGGCCTCAGCCTTCATGTAGTGTGATCCGACACATCAAACCGCAGAACCGGGCATCCAACATTGTTATAGTTCTGTTTTGGACACCGGGACACTATGATTTCGGCGTCGTCGTTGCAGGGGGAGTCACGTATCCGAACCTTTGGCTTGGCGACCCCGTCCAGCGGGACATCTATCGGAAGCTCCAATCATGGTGAACAAACTCGGAGGCCTCTGTTGAATTTCTCAACCATATATAAGACAATGGATGAACAAGACTTCGCACGATCGGGTGGTCGGAAACGGAAATCGAAACGGCGGACGCAGAAAAGGAAGACGAAGAAGACAAAGCGGTCCGCGAGGAAACGGTCCACTAGGAAACGGACATACACGAGGAGACGATCTGTGAGTAGAAGGTCGCCCGGTGTCTCCTTTGCGGCGTTTCCATGGTTTGGTGTTCCCTCGGCACCAATCAGGTCCACCACCGCGCTTCACCCCACAAGCATGCGTGCTCCCGTCATCCGGCCCCGGTTGAGCGCGTACCGTCCAACGGCGCCGCGTCCGGTTTTGAAACCTGTTTTGAGAAGCCCTGGAAAGGCGGCAGCCTCGCCCCGCAAGGTTGTTTTCGGGAGCACGCCCCACATCCGGCCTATTTCAAGGTTGAACCGCGGGAAAATACCGTCACCCATAACCACACCTAGTGAGATACGGAGGCGGACGGCGGAAATGGCGCGTGCAAAAGCTAGGGCTGGGATTTAGGTAAAATCTTTGGCAGAGCGCATGGAGTGATATATTTGAAATGTATGTATCTACACTTCTTCACCATCAGAGTCCAAGCCCCACACAGAATCCATGTCTTCTGACGCAGGGCAGACCTGATTCAACGGTATGCGATTCACTTGCACAGAACGAAAAGTACGCGGCCTCTGCTTACGTAATCGCAGGGCGGCCGCTTTGGCCTTCTCGACGTCGTCGAAAATGCCGTGGGTAAAGAGATCCGTTCCGTCCACAACTTGATACACCCATCGGGCCTCCGTCGGTTGCGTGTTTTCCGACATGATTGCTTGTCGGTCACCACCTGGGACACGCCGGTTGCATACACAAATTTAATGCTGCGACATGAATCGATTAGCGTCATGTCATTGCGTCGGCGCGTATACGAGAAAGATAGGTGCTGATGAAGTACGGCGGCCCACAATGTTGACGCGCAATCGGCCCCCCTTTGCACAGGAAATAAGGGGAGGGTAAGTTGCGGGCCATTTTTTTGTCGCATGTTGAAAAGGGAGAATGAGCCTCCTTTTTGAATCTTTCTTCAGCAACTGCGACCTGTACGACACACTTGCTCGCATCGAGCGGAAGCTGGACAGGTTGAATGGTGATGAGATTGAAGATTACGAACCCACCCCGGACTACGGGCGACGGACGGGGCTGCCGTCTCTTCGGAACGAGCGCACCCGACAGGCACTGCCTCCGCCGCCCGCAACGAAGAAGCTTCCCTCACGGATTGAAGAAATCGATGAAAGAGACGACCCCGACTACGTTGACGAGTTGCAGGCTCAGCTTCCTTGGGGTGCGATGGAGGGTGGGCGGAGAAAACGCTACGCCAGGAGATTAACTGTGGGACGGCGCAGACGCACTGGCCGGCGTTGACCCTTATTTCATTTCATCTACATACAAGCGTGGGTAACAAAACGACGGCGGGACCGCTTGTGAACATCACATGAACCCGAAGTGCAGCATTCTGCGCATCGGAATTGACGGCAACCCAAAGCAAGCGAATGCGGGCACGCACGACAAGCGCATCCGACCCGCCCAGTTCTCTGACTTCGTAAATTATTTGCTCGCTCCCATGTCACGCTTCCGTTGAGTTCACAAGGTTGGAGCTTGGCGTTGAACATCGTACTCAGGCGTCGGAGGCGTATAATTTCAATCACGGGTAGCAGTTCTATCGCGTGGAGTATCAGCTCCAGGGGAAGATTCCGCATCCTGGTAGTAGTTGGGTAGAGTTATTGGGGGGCCTCCGTTATGATTTGCACGCGTATTTGAAAGGTTTACCCAATCTATTCAAAGGCTGCTTCAAAGGGGCTTACGTAAGCTGGAAGCAGTGTGTTCACGCAACCATGCGACTTCATTTGGTTGCTGCTGCGCAGTGGTGATTAAGGTCGGTGGCTGGTAGTGATTACGGTGGTAACTATATAGATTGATCCCTCACACCACGCAGTGAGTCACCAGCGGCTTGAAAGCTTCTTCAAAGGCAGGGTCGGAGAATATCGCCGGCTTCCCTTCAACAGTATCATAGTACATGTATGTCACGCCGAACGGCTGTGTGAACGTCAGGGTTCGGATGAACTCAACAAGTCTTTCTTCGCGGTGCTTCTTCCACATGTTTTTGCGCACGACGCCGTCAACTTTGTACCCGTGCGGATTGTATCGGATGAACATGATTGGCAACGTGTTGCCTTCAAGGACAAGAGACCGCTGCGTGTCCGTCATCCGCCGCAATTCGCAGGACACCTCGTACCAAGAGTGCTGATCCTCATCCACCTCGAGGAAGACGATGCCAATGATCTTCCCTTCGGCGTCTCTGACGTTGACGAGGAAGTCGATGTAGCAGCGGTCTCCCTCGCGATCGGCTCCAATGCACTTGAAGTCAATGTGGTGTTGGGCTTTGAAATCAAAGCCAGCGTCTTCAAGGACTTTGCGAATGCGGTTTTCGTCGTTCTTTCTTCTGACCTGACCCTCCGTACTGTGCCAATTATATACATGCTGCTTGAGATGGTAGTTCGTGCTGAACGCTGCTTCGCAGTTCGGTTCTGGGCATAGGTGGGGCTTCTCACCAACATGCGCCATCTTGTGCCCCTGGAGAGCGCTGGACTGATAAAACGCACTTGTGCATCCATCGAAATCGCATTGATACTTTCGCTCACCGTGTGTGCGCTTGTGTATGCGCAACTGGTGGGCGCTGGGACAAGAGAACGTGCAGTCTGATGTGCCACATTTGAAATCTCGACTGTTTGAGTGTGTGTACTGGTGCTTGATTAGATACGATCTGATGGTAAATGAAGAGGAACAACCCGGGTGATCGCAGTGGTAGTTCTTGACACCCGAATGGATGCGCTCGTGTACGTTCCTACCCGAGCTTGTTCCGAATTTTTTTCCGCAACCGCTGGTGCGACAGAAAAACGGCCGCTCTTTCGTGTGTGTGCGTTCGTGTAACTTCAGCGAGCTCGGTAAACGAAATGAGGAAGGACACACAGCGCACTGATATGGCTTTAGGTCCTCTTCAAGCAAAGGATGAAAGGGAAGCTCTCGCTGCAAAGCAAAACGGCTGAGCCTTGATACTCGACACACAAATGACTTTTTAGGCGCGTCGGCCTCATGCGCTTGGCGCGATGATTCTGTGTGTAATTTGGTCTCGTTACGGTGCTCAGCCTTATGTGCATCCCAAGCGGTTTTGTCGCCAAACTTTCTGCAACACCCCACAGATCTGCAACCATACAGGCGGCCTTGAGTACTGTGTGTACTTTTGTGATTTCGGAGACCATCCGGGCGCGCAAACACAGCCCCGCATTCATCACAGCCGAATTGCTTCAACCTGGCGTGTGACCAGGTGTGATTCTTCAACTGGGTTTCGAGGAAAAATGATGCTCCACAATTCTCGACCGCACAAACAAACGGCTTGATCCCCGAGTGTATGGGTTTGTGTCTCGCCAACGACTGCGGGTGAACATATGTATTTGAACAACCAGGAAAATCGCAAGCATATTTTTTTTCTTCATGCGTGGACTTATGCCGATTGAGTGCAGCGGCGGTTTCATATGATACCTCACAGCCCTCCACACCACATTTGTATGGACGGTTGATGAGATGTAAACGTGCGTGTTTGTTGAAGGAGGGGATAGATCCATAGGCGGCCCCGCACCCGGGGAAGTCACACTTTAGTGAGAGCACGTTGTGCGCCTTTCTCAAATGCACGCAAAGGTGTGCTGACTCTCGAAAACTTTCTTTACAACCAGTTTGAGAGCACAGATGCATTGTTATTGAGTATAACTAGAAATGCTGACAACCTTTATATTGTCCTCATTCACCAATCACCATCGTCATCTTCCTCGTCGTATCCATCTAATCTACCATGGCGAGCCGCACCCTCATGATAGAATGCTCGATACTTGTCATCACCTGCACAGGTGCCAAGATGGTGATAAATCTGGTTGGCGGGCTGCACTTCTCCACACCGCCAGCAAAAATGCAGCGACGAGCACCGCGCCGTATTGTGAAAAATGTGATCGCACCCCACTGCCTTTTCAACCTCCACACCACACCCGGGGCAAGGACGTGTGAACACAGACTGGGCGCTATGCAACAACGAGCAGTTCTCGCACCGAAAGTTCGCCTCAGCCGGCGGATCAGCAGCACACACCCTCTCGACCCACGGTTTAACCCTAGAGCATTCCACGCAGAAGCCGTGGTGCCATGCGGGATCGAGACCTCCCACCCGCCGGAGCTGGCACATGTTC
>Ga0105239_10003034_pt1 | contig 20883 bp, 18 predicted proteins | sample KBSC44metaG_FD_92761 | JGI IMG/M metagenome (GOLD analysis project Ga0105239, IMG submission 92761) | Corn rhizosphere microbial communities from Kellogg Biological Station, Michigan, USA - KBS C4-4 metaG | ecosystem: Host-associated > Plants > Roots > Rhizosphere > Soil | place: Michigan, USA... | reverse complement strand
AGCTTCTGAACGCGTGATCGCCGGGTGCGGTGATCCTGCCGCACCACCTTGCAAAAGCCCCTGTTTCGCGCCGTTTCGGCCCGCTGTGGTGAAAGCTTGTGCCCAGCTTTTCCCCTATGTTTACCGTGCCTTAAGACATCAGCCTTGGTTCAGCCGCGATTTCTGCCTAGAAATTGCTGGCTTTGGCGCCGGCGTTGGCTCGCGGGTGGCCTTTTGGGTGGACCGGCAGGTTGTAACGGGTTCTTAGCGTTAACAGGGTCTTTCAGGTCCCGCGCTAAGCTCGTCGCTTCTGGTCTAAGGTGACGGGCGTTCGGGGCGAATTGGGGAAAGCGCAATTCAATTGGCGTTCCTGGGGGCTGCGTATCATCGCGGCCACCATGGCCTTTGGCGTGTTGATCAGTCACACCGCTGCCCCGGTGACTGCCGCCGCCAGTGAGCGCACGCTCTGGCTCTACCACACCCACACCCACGAAGAGGCGCACTTCACTTACTGGAAGAACGGCCAGTACGACACCGCCGTCCTCGCGCAGATGAACATTTTCCTGGCGGACTGGCGCAACCATAAGCCCACGCACATGGACCCCCACCTCTTCGATCTGCTTTGGGCGGTCTATCAGGATGTCCACGCCACCCATCCCTACAATATCGTTTCCGCCTACCGTACCCCGGAGACCAACGCCTACCTTCGTTCCCGCTCGTCGGCAGTCGCGGAACACTCCCAGCACATGCTCGGCCACGCGATGGACGTCTTCATTCCCGGCGTGAACCTTGAGACACTGCGTGAGGCCGCCCTCAAGCATCAGGTCGGCGGGGTTGGTTACTATCCCACTTCCGGCAGTCCATTCGTCCATATGGATGTCGGCTCTGTCCGGGCTTGGCCGCGCCTCACCCGCGCGCAACTGATCCGGGTCTTTCCCGATGGTCGCACCCTGCATTTGCCCGTCGATGGAACGCCGCTGTCCCAGAGCGGTCGCCTCTACGCCCAGGCCCAGTGGAACCAGTGCCGCATGGTTCCGTGCGCCGGTACGGTCCTGCCTTCCCCACCCGACGGCGGCGACGTGCAGCTTGCCTCGCTCGATCCGCGCGAGCGTAGCGTGACCACCATCAGCATCGTCGCACCGACCCCGATGGCCAGACCGTCTGTCGATGTCCCGAGCGCAGGTGATGAAGAGCCGTCCGACCTTGCCGAAACCGACATCGTGCTGCCCGCCTCAAAGACGCCCGCCATGATGGTCGCGACGCGCGATACCCTGCCCTCGGCGGACGCCGCTTTGGGGGCTATCTCCACGCTCGATCAATCTGCACCCTCGCCTATCGAACTGCTGGCGCCCGACACCGTTCTTACCGCCTACGCTCCCGAGTCCACGCCCGATCCGGGGGCACAGCTCGCCCTGCGGATGATCATTGAGCGTGAGACCACTGCGAGTGCCACGGCCGCCGCAGCCGCGCCGATCCCCGTCAAACCCAATCCTGCCCCGGCCGCTCCCATCATCGACGCGGGCATCCGACCGTCCGAGACCGGCGGGACCAATGGGCTCAGCATCGCTACCAATTTCTTCGACATGACGTGGTCGGCAGTCGCAAGTGCCGGCGACGGCACGCGCATCGCCTCAACCCTCACCAACACCACGATCGACCCTAACCCGATCGTTGGCCTCAAGGAGCGCAACTTCGACCTCGTCGCCCCCGAGATCGACCACGTCAACGAGACCCTGGCGACGCCGCTCCCAATGACCGACGCGCATTATGCCGATCTCTACGAACCTGAAGGCTATCTCGACAACGCCAGCGAGCTCGGTCCAATGGCCAATCGGATCCATCTGGAATCCGACCTCGTGGCTCCGCCGCGCTACGACCGGTTCATCGTCCGCCGGCCGCCACTGGTGTCCCCGCACGCACAGGGCTGACGCATAGGGCCTAAGCTGGCCGGCTATTCGACTTTCTGCACAATAGCTACGATTGCATCCGCCTGCCGCGCGGCCTAAATCTTTGCGCGACCAGCGTTCTCGAAAGCTCCGTGTTGGCTGACCGCCCGATAACTCCCCTACTCGATACGATCAACAGCCCGGCCGAGCTGCGCGCTCTCGACCGCTCGCAGCTGCGTCAGCTGTCCGACGAGCTACGCGCCGAAATCATCGACGCCGTGTCTGTGACCGGCGGTCATCTCGGTGCGGGCCTCGGCGTCGTCGAGCTGACCGTCGCCCTCCACGCAATATTCAACACGCCACGAGACCGCGTGGTCTGGGATGTGGGCCATCAGGCTTATCCGCACAAGGTCCTCACTGGCCGCCGCGGTCGGATCCGGACGCTGCGGCAGAAGGGTGGCCTGTCCGGTTTCACACGCCGCGCCGAAAGCGAGTTTGACGCCTTCGGTGCTGGCCATTCCTCGACCTCGATCGCGGCCGGCCTTGGCATGGCGATCGGTGCTGCCCTCAAGGGCGAGGCCCGCAATGTCGTGGCGGTCATCGGCGACGGCGCGATGTCCGCCGGCATGGCGTACGAGGCAATGAATAATGCTGGCGCAATGGACGCCCGGCTCATCGTGATCCTCAACGACAACGACATGTCGATCGCGCCGCCCACAGGCGCCATGTCCGCCTATCTCGCGCGCCTCGTTTCCGGCCCGGCCTATCGCGGCCTCCGCAATGTCGGCAAGCAGCTCGCCAACATCCTGCCGCCCTTCCTAAAGGACAAGGCCCGCAAGACCGAGGAGTTCGCGCGCGGCTGGTGGACGGGTGGAACGCTGTTCGAGGAACTTGGCTTTTATTACGTCGGCCCCATCGACGGCCACAACCTCGATCACCTCCTGCCGGTACTGCAGAACGTGCGGGACGCCGACAATGGGCCCATCCTAGTCCACGTCGTGACCAAGAAGGGCAAGGGCTACGAGCCCGCCGAAACCAGCGCCGACAAATACCACGGCGTCTCCAAGTTCAATGTCATCACCGGCGCGCAGACCAAGCCCGCATCGAACTCGCCGTCCTACACGTCGGTCTTCGCCGACAGCCTCATCGACGAAGCGCGGCGCGATGACCGTATCGTGGCCATCACCGCCGCCATGCCTTCCGGTACCGGCCTCGACAAGTTTGCTGAGATCTTTCCCACCCGTACCTTCGATGTCGGCATCGCTGAGCAGCACGCCGTCACCTTCGCGGCGGGACTTGCGACCGAGGGCATGAAGCCGTTCGTTGCGATCTACTCGACCTTCCTCCAGCGCGCTTACGACCAGCTGATCCACGACGTCGCGGTGCAGAATCTCCCCGTCCGCTTCGCCATCGACCGCGCTGGCTATGTCGGCGCCGATGGCCCGACCCATGCGGGCAATTACGATTCTGCTTTTCTCGGTGCCATACCCAACATGGTCGTCATGGCCGCCGCCGATGAGGCGGAGCTGCGCCACATGGTTGCAACCGCCGCGGCTCACGACAGCGGCCCCATCGCCTTCCGCTACCCTCGCTCCGATGGCGTCGGGGCCGAGATGCCCCAGCACGGCTCCATCCTCGAAATCGGTAAGGGTCGCGTGATCCGTCGGGGTACGGGAGTCGCGTTGCTGAGCTTCGGCACGCGCTTGCAGGAAGCGCTCGCCGCTGCGGAAAAGCTTGCCGCCTTCGGCCTCACCCCAACTGTTGCGGACGCGCGTTTCCTCAAGCCGCTCGACGCCGATCTGTTAACCCGACTTGCGACTACGCACGATGTGCTCATCACGCTCGAGGAATCCGGCATCGGCGGCTTCGGCAGTCACGTTGCGACCTTCCTTGCTGAGCACGGCTTGCTCGATGGCAAGCTCAAATTTCGCCCCCTCATGATCCCCGACAGCTTCACTGAGCAAGCAAGTCAGTCTGACATGTATGCCGCCGCCGGCCTGGATCGCGCGGGAATCGTCCAGACCGTGCTGGAGACGCTCGGACGGGCCGCCACAGAACTCCCCGCCCGGGCCTGACACCGTGCGCCTCGCGATCACCGGAGCGCGCGGCAGAGTTGGCAGGTATGTCAGCCAAGCCGCGCTTGCTCGCGGCATCGAAATCGTGGCCATCGATCGACGGCCGGCCGATACGTCACCGTCGCCCGGTCAGCGCGACCTCGTTGTCGATGCCACTGACTACGATGCGCTGCTGGCCGCGTTCGCCGGTTGCGAGGCGCTGATCCACCTGGCGGCGATTCCGCACCCGCTGACCGACCCCGACCAGATCGTCCACAACCACAATGTGACCGCGAGCTACAACGCCCTCCGTGCGGCGATCGAACTCGGTATCACGCGCATCTGCCAGGCCTCGAGCGTCAATGCCCTTGGTCTCTCGTTCTCGCGCGCACCCCTTTTCGATTACTTCCCTATCGACGAGCACCACCCTATGCGAAACGAGGAGGCCTATGGGCTTTCCAAGCAGATTTGCGAAGCGCAGGCAGACAACCTGACGCGCCGGCACGAGGGGGTCCGCGTTGCCTCGATGCGCTTTCATTTCGTGACCGAGAGTCGGCAGGAGGCTCGGTCCCGGACCGGCAACACTCCTGAGCAGCGCGCTCGCGAGCTCTATGGCTATGTCCGCGGCGATGCGACCGCGGACGCGTGCCTCAGGAGCCTCGAGGCTGATTTCGCCGGACACGAGGTGTTTAACGTTGTCGCCCCGGATACGCTTCTCGAGGAGCCGAGCCTTGAAGTGGCGAAGCGCCTCTATCCCGACGCAGAGATTCGGAAGCCTCTGCTTGGCAATGCCAGCTTCTTCGATTCCACCAAAGCCGAACGCATCCTCGGCTGGGTTCATCCAAGGGGCTAGCAATCGAGATCCTCCCCCGGAAAGGGGAGGACGGGCGGCGGTTGACCCACCGGCCTACCGTCGTGCCATCCGCATCCTGAGACCACCCTCGGGCTGGACGGTAATTTTCTGCACCGGCCGCGGCGGATTCTCGCCAGCATATTCAAATCGCAGCCCTCGGCAGAGCGCGCCGAGTGCGATCACCCCCTCCTGCATCGCGAAATACTGGCCGATGCACACGCGCGGCCCGGCACCGAACGGGAGATATTGGTAGCGGTCGATCGCCTCGCGTGGACCTGGCAGAAAGCGCTCGGGCACGAACTCGTCCGGCCGGTCCCACAGCTTCTGGTGACGATGCAAGATCCACGGCATCACCAGCACGGTCGCGCCCTTGGAGATACTCACCCCGAGCAGCTCGTCATCGGCGAGCGCGGCGCGGTTAAGCGAGGGCGCCGGCGGATAGAGCCGCATCGATTCCTCGAACACCGCGCGCGTCATCGGTAGCTTGTCGGGCCAGCCATAGGGGTCGGGATCGTCAAAATCATGTGCATCGATTTCCGCCTCGAGCGTCGCGCGCGCTTTGGGTGATTGGCTCAACAAGTAGAGCGCCCACCCAAGCGCCCGTGCCGTTGTCTCGTGCCCCGCGCCGATGAAGGTAATTATGTTGTCCTCGACCTCGCCGCGACTCAGCCCCTCCGCCTCGAGCAGCAGTGTCAGCAGGTCTCGCGGCGCCGTCTTCGGCGATTTCGCCATCAGCACCTGCCGCCGCTCGATGGTCGCCGCGATCAGCCGGCGGAAATAGCCGAGCGACCGGGCGCCCAGCACGCGCGTCATGCGCGGTAGGAACGGCGGCGCGTCGAGCACGTCCATCGGATCGACGCGCCCCATTGTCTTGAGCAGTCCAGCCGTCGCGGCTACGAGCCCTTTTGCATCGCCGGCAATGTCCCCCGAGAACAGTGTCGCCTGCAGGATATCGAAAGTCAGCAGCGTCATTTGCTCGGCGATATCGACCACCTGGCCGGCCTGCGCCTCCAGTCCTTCGACAAAGCGCTGGCATCGGCGGAGGATCACCCGGCCCAGCGGCGCGACATTGCGTGGCGCAAAGATTGGCGCCAGCGACTTACGCGCCCGCCGCCACAGCTCGCCTTCGGCCGTCAGTAGGCCGTCGCGCAGGATCGGCCGCAACACCCGCTGCCTCAGCGGCTGCATGCCGTAATTCTTCGCGTTCTCGACCAGCACGTGACGGATCGCTGACGGCTCCGAGACGATCACCGTCGGCACGCCCAGCCACTCGGTCTTGATGATCGGCTCGCGGAACGCACCCTCGCCCCAGATCGCCAGCGGATTGCGCGCCATGGTGAGCACGAAGCCGAGCGGACCGAGAGGCTTGCTATGGCGCGGCGGAGCCGGCGGGTGAAAGTTCATGCGCCAACCTAGCGCTGACCGCTATCGTGGCGCAACAAAACGTCGCTCTAGTGACCCCTGGCGCTACTCTGCGGCTTCCCGCGGCGCATAGGCCATGCCAAGCGCTGTCATGTAAAGCTCGAGCAGCGCTTCCTGTTCCTGGCGCTCGCTTGCGTCCTGCTTGCGGATACGCACCACTTGGCGGAGCACTTTCGTATCGAAGCCGTTGCCCTTGGCCTCGGCGTAGATTTCCTTGATATCGTCGGTGATTGCGCGCTTCTCCTCTTCCATCCGCTCTATGCGTTCGATGATCGTGCGGATCTGGTCCTGCGCGACGCTTTCGGGCGATGACTGGGGCTTTTTGGCCATGGGAGAACTCCTCGACGAGGGAGTGTTCAAGCCAATCACGCCGCCCAACTCAAGGACAATTCGCCGCCGTCCACACCCCGCGCGAGACCTGTGAAAAACGCGACCCCGCAATTCCGCCAAAACCGCACGATAGCCGTTGACTTGCCGGTCTCCCCGGGCATCCTGAGGGCACTCTGATGGTCACGATCCCGCTTCCCCCCCGGCTTCGTCTCGCGCTCGCGATGCTGGCATTGGCGATCGCTGCGCTCGCCTTGTCCGCAGTCCCCGCGCGCGCCGATCTGCGCGTCTGTAACCAGTCGTCCGATCAGGTCTCGATTGCACTCGGCTATCGTGCGCAGAAGGGCTGGGAGTCCGAGGGCTGGTGGGTGGCCCCCGCCGGCAAGTGCGCCATTGTCTATCAGGGCGATCTCCACTCCCGCTTCTTTTACCTCTATGTCGCGGACGACATCGGCGGCGGCACGTGGGACGGGAAAAACTTCATGTGCACCCGCGATGAGACCTTTACCATCTTCGGGGTCGAGGATTGCCTCGCCCGCGGCTACGAGCAGACCGGCTTTTTTGAGGTCGACACCCAGAATAAGTCCGATTGGACATTGCAGTTGACCAATGCCCCCAATACCGACACAACCACCGCCGGAACCGACGCCACCGGCGACGCCGCGCCCCTCGAAGGGGACGGTACCGACGCGGCGCTGGGCACCGACGACGGCACGGACGCAGGTACCGATTCCGGCACGGATCCCAACTCAGACGCCGGGACCGACTAGACCTGAGTACACGCAGGACGCGGGGGCGAATGCGATGAGACGACTGAGGCGCGTGAAGATCGTCGCCACCCTGGGGCCGGCCTCAAATACCGAGAAGGTCATCGAGGCTCTGGCACGCGCCGGCGCCGACGTCTTTCGCATCAACATGAGTCACGCCAGCCATGATCTCATGCGCCAGACGGTCGAGCAGATTCGCTCGGTCGAGCGCACGCTCGATCATCCGCTCGGCATTTTGATCGACCTGCAGGGACCCAAGCTGCGCGTAGGCACCTTTGCCGAAGGTTCGGTCCAGTTGGCGGCGGGCCAGACCTTCACCCTCGACGGCTCGAAAACCCCCGGAACTGCGACGCGCGTCAATCTGCCCCACCCCGAGATCCTCGATTCCGTCTCGGTGGGCGATCGCCTGCTGCTCGACGACGGCAAGCTGCAGCTCAAGGCGACACGCGTCGGCGGCGGCTCCATCGAGACCGAGGTCATCTATGGCGGCAAGCTCAGTGACAAGAAAGGTGTGAGCCTGCCCGACACGCTTCTGCCTGTCGGGGCTCTCACCGAGAAGGATCGTGAAGACCTTCTCGCCGGCCTCGCCGCCGAAGCCGACTGGATCGCGCTCAGCTTCGTGCAGCGCCCCGAAGACATCATCGATGTCAGAAAGATCGTCCAGGGCCGGGCCGGCGTGATGGCGAAGATCGAAAAGCCCCAGGCGGTCGAGCGGCTCGAAGAGATCATCAAGCTCTGCGACGCCTTCATGATCGCCCGCGGCGATCTCGGCGTCGAGCTACCGATCGAGCAGGTGCCCGGGCTGCAGAAGCGAATGATCCGCGTGGCACGCCGCTTCGGAAAACCGGTCGTCGTCGCGACCCAGATGCTCGAATCCATGATCACCTCACCGGTCCCCACGCGTGCCGAAGTCTCCGACGTTTCGATCGCCGTGTTCGAGGGCGCCGACGCCGTGATGCTCTCGGCCGAGTCGGCGTCGGGTCAATATCCGGTCGAGGCCGTGACCATGATGAACAAGGTCGCGATGGCCGTCGAATCCGACGTCAATTATCGCGGCATCATCCGCGCCCAGGCCGCCGAGCCCGAGGCGACCGCCGCCGACGCCATCTCGGCGGCCACGCGACAGGTCGCCGAGACCCTCGATCTCGCCTCGATCGTCACCTACACGAGTTCCGGCTCGACCGCGATCCGCGCTGCCCGCGAGCGGCCCTCCAAGCCCATCCTCGCGCTGTCCCCCAATCACCGCACCGTCCGCCGCCTGTCCGTCGTCTGGGGCGTGCACTGCGTCTTTTCTCCCGATGCCGTCGATCTCGACGACATGGTGGATCGGGCCTGCGTCATCGCCTTCAAGGAAGGCCTCGCTCGGCCGGGCGACCGCATCGCGATCACGGCAGGCATCCCGCTTGGCACACCCGGCGCGACCAACATGCTGCGCATCGCGTTCGTGAGGCAGGACGGATCAGGAAGCAGCTGACGCTATCCGGGCAGGACGACTCGCGCGAGAAATCCGTCTGGTAGCCCTGGCCTCGGCGAAAGCAGCTCGAGGCGGCCTCCCGCTTGCCGAAGCAGCGTATCGGCGATCGCAAGCCCGAGACCCGAACCCTGGGCATCGGTGCGCGCTCGAACGAATCGATCGGTGAGCCGCGCAAGCTGGGCCTGGGGAACCACCGGTCCGCCATTGCTGATCTCTACAACGCCGGCTCGTACTCCCACCGAGATCGCCTCCGCGGGCGCGCTGTGGAGCGTAGCATTCTCGAGCAGATTGCGGATGACGATGCCGAAGGCGTCAATATCCATTTTGGCGCTCAGTCGCACCCCGGCATCGGCCGACAGTTCGATTGCACGCGCCGGCGAGGACCGCCGGAGGTCGTCGATCAGGATTTCGAGCGCAGAAAACAGATCAATCTCCTCGGCGGCGGCAGCCATGCCCGCCTCGGCGCGCGATAGTTGGAGCAGCTTGTCGGAAAGCCTGCGCAGGCGCACGAGTGACGCCTCAATTTGCGTTGCGCGGTCCCTCGCAGGTCCGCCCTCAAGTTCCTCGATAAGACGTTGCGTCTGAGCCAGACTTCCGGCAATCGGCGTGCGCAGTTCGTGAGCGCTGTTGGCCGCAAACGACCGCTCCGCATCGAGCGCGGTGGCCACCCGGCCAATCAGATCATTTACTGCGCGCGCAATCGGAAGCAGCTCGGCCGGCAGGCCTACGTCGCTGACCGGCGACAGGTTGGCGGCATCCCGCTGCTGTATCTGCGCGCTGAAGACGCGGACCGGGCGAAGTCCAGATCGGACGGCCAGATAGATTCCGAGTACCGAAAGTGGCACGAGAAGCCCTATCGGCCAGACCAGCGCCAGAACACTGCTCCAAAGTGATTCGGCCCGATGAGTGCTGGCTTCGGCAACCTGCGTAAAGAAAAGGCCGTCCGTCGACCCCACGGTATAGACACGCCAGGGCCCCGAATCGGCGAATCCCTGCACCAGCGGCACCTCGAATGCAGCCGCGGGTGCATCGTGTGAACGCAGAAGGATCATCCCGCCTGCCGCACGCACTTGATAGACGATATATTCCTTGCCTCCCTCGTCCAGCAGCGGAACCTCGTGACCTTCGAAGCGGTCATCGGGTTCGTTTGCATCGTCTCGGAGGCTGTCCTCAGCGAGCGACAGGATGCGCTCCGCCGTCTCCCTTAGGCTTCCATCAAAGGCATCGTTGAGACGCAGCCTCAATGTGTTGGCCGCAAGCACGGCCGATAGCAGCCACAGCGCCGTGGCGGCGAGGGTCAGGGTCCAAATCAGCCGCCGCGTGAGGCTGCTGGGCGTCATGCCGCCTCCAGCCTATACCCCATCCCACGTGAGGTATGGATCAAGGGGTAGCCAATCTTCTTGCGGAGGCGACTGATGTACACTTCCACAGCGTTGCTCTCGACCTCGGCGCCGAACTCAAACAGGGTATCTTCGAGTTGGGTTTTGGATACCACCGTGCCGGGGTACCTGGAGAGCTTGTCCAGGATCGCCCATTCTCGGGCCGTTAAATCCAGGGTCCGACCATCGACGCTGGCAATGCGGCGCGCATGATCGACCCTCAGTGGTCCGATCGAGAGCAGCGGGTTCGGGTTGCCTGCATAGCGCCGCGACACCGCCGCGACGCGGGCTATCAATTCGGCCAGGTCGAATGGCTTAACGAGATAATCGTCAGCGCCCGCATTGAGGCCATCTACCCGCGTCGAAAGCTGGTCCATAGCTGTAAGGATGATCACCGGTACCGCATCGCCCTTCTTGCGCAGGGCACGTAGGAACCCAAGTCCGTTGCCGTCGGGCAAGTTGAGGTCGAGGAGAAGCAGATCATATTCAGTAGTGGCTTTTGCCTCGAGCCCGGACGCTATCCTGGTCATCCAGTCCACAGCATGTCCGTGCGCCGCAAGGTGATCCCGCACTGCGCCCCCGAGCGCACCGTCGTCCTCGACCAGCAAGATCCGCATCTTCCCCAGTGAACTCCTGAATCCGTTCCGAATGCTCCATGCGGCTGACGCGTACCTTACGAAGTTTACTGCGAGCCGTCAGGCTCATGTCAGTATCCCGGCGCCTATTGCGGCCAAGTTCATCCATTGCGGCCCGTTCGATTGAAAAAAATACTCTTCTCCCTGGGCTTCGTCGCCGCCTCTGGCATCTACGTGTTGGCGGCCAACCACAGCGCCGATGCACCCACAACAATTGACAAGGCATCGGCCCTCGACACGGCCCTCGCTCCTGCCCTTTCCACGTCCGGCGCTTCGCTTTTCCCCCTTTCGAACTCCACGTCGCGCGGGCCGGCGAGTGTCCCTCCTGTCGTAGCTGAGGTTGCGCCTCCAACGACACCAACGCGTATTCCAGAGCTCCCCTCCGCGCCGGCTACGGCCTCCGTGCCAACGTCGCCCATGCCACGGCCCCGCCCTGCCGCTGCGCCCGCGACAACAACACAGACCGCCACCGATACTGAGGCGGCAACGACAGCCGCGGCGGGCTATCGCGACGGCACCTATGCGGGCAGCAGTGAGAACGCGTACTACGGCCGTGTCCAGGTGCAGGTCACCATCGCCAATCACCAGATCGCCAGCGTCAAGGTACTCGACTACCCGCAGGACCGTCGCACGTCGCGCTACATCAACAGCCAGGCGCTGCCGCTCCTAAAGCGTGAGGTCATTGCCGCCGACAATGCCAACATCGACGCAGTCTCGGGCGCCACTCTCACCAGCGAGGCCTACATCCGCTCGCTCGACAATGCACTAACCCAGGCGGGCGGCCCCGATGCGTGAAACGCGCCTCATCATGGGCATGCCGATCACTCTCGAGATCATCGGCGATATTGACGGCTCAGCACGTGATGCAGCGTTCCAGTATTTTAACGAAGTGGATGCTCGCTTCAGTCCGTACAAGCCGGACAGCGAGCTTTCATCGATGAACCGTGGCGAACTTTCGCTCAGCGCCCTCAGTCCTGAAATGCGGGAGGTCCTCGGACTCGCCGAACTCACGAAGCACGAGACCAAAGGCTATTTCGATATCCGGCGGCTCGATGGCAGTGTCGATCCCTCTGGCCTTGTCAAAGGCTGGGCCATCCGCAATGCGGCGCGACGCATCGAAGCGCTCGGTTTTGTGAACTATTGTGTCGAAGCCGGAGGCGACCTTCAGTGCCGCGGCCACGGCCAACATGGCGGATCGTGGCGGATCGGGATTCGCAATCCCTTCGACCAGTCGCAGATCGTCAAGGTCCTGGCTCCCGGCGATTGCGGCGTGGCTACGTCGGGCGCCTACGTCCGCGGTTCGCACATCTATGATCCTGTCGCGCGGACATCGGCAAGTCAGGATATCGCGAGCATGACAGTTGTGGCGCGCGATGTTTACGAAGCGGACCGCTTCGCCACCGCGGCCTTTGCAATGGGCCTGGAGGGGATAGGTTTTGTCGAATCTATTCCGGGCCTCGAGGGCTACGCGATCGATTGCAAGGGCCTTGCGACGATGAGCTCCGGCATGAGCCGTATGGCGGCAACATGATGGCCTGGATCGATCGCTTCCTCGACCAGGTCACTATGTACCGGCTGGTCTTCTGGTATCTTGTCGTGTTGCTCGTCGCGGCCATGGTCCTCGGTGCGCTGCATCTCGCGTCGGTCAACGCGGTCTCGCTCGGGCTTTCGGCTGTCCTGGTTCTCGCGGGAGGTTGGCTCTCCAACCAACTCTTCGCTCGCATCTTCAACGCCATCCCCAATGTCGAGAGCGTCTACATCACAGGACTGATCATCGTTCTGATCATGGACCCCGCGCCCATTGGCGGGGCGTTGTCTGCGGCCGGCGCGCTCGTCTTTGCATCGGCTTGGGCGATGGCGTCCAAGTTCATCTTCTCGCTGCGCCGCCGCCACATCTTCAATCCGGCGGCCCTCGGCGTTGCCCTCCCCGCGCTGTTCCTGAACCATCCGGCGACGTGGTGGGTTTCCGGACAGCTCTGGCTGATGCCACTGGTGGTGGTTGGTGGGCTTCTCGTTGTCCGGAAACTCCGCCGGATCGACCTCGTGCTCTCCTTCGCCGCAGCTAACCTCGCCGTCACCATCCTGACCGGCTATCCTGGCGACGCTCTAGGTTCAGTGCGACTTGCTCTGCTGGACTCGCCGTTCTTCTTCTTCGCCTTCGTCATGCTTACGGAGCCCCTGACCGCTCCGCAGTCCAAATTGTGGCGCACGGTCTACGGGGCCCTCGTAGGTGCGCTCGCGGCTCCCAATGTCGCCCTCTATGGCTACTACTTCACGCCGGAGGTAGCGCTCCTTGCGGGCAATCTCCTGACCCTCGCAGTGAGCCCCGCCGGCCGTGTCGTTCTCACGCTTGAGCGGATCGAGCAGGCGGCAACTGGTGTCTATGACTACATCTTCCGTCCGGACCGTTCCCTCAGCTTCGCCGCGGGTCAATATCTGGAGTGGACGCTGCCGCTCAAGTCCTCCGACGGACGGGGCAACCGCCGCTATTTTACCATCGCTTCCGCCCCTACCGAGGAGACCGTCCGCCTCGGTGTGAAGTTCGTCGAGAACGGCAGTGCGTTCAAGCGCGGCCTTGCAGAACTACAGCCGGGCGAAAAGGTGGTTGGCTCGCAGCTTGCCGGCAACTTTACCCTGCCCCGGCGCACAGACCGCAGGCTCGCGTTTATCGCCGGGGGTATCGGAATCACACCCTTTCGCAGCATGCTTGAAGACCTGCTCGAGCATGGCGAGCGCCGTCCGATCACGATCCTCTACGGCAACAATAGGGTCGACGAGATAGCCTACACGGACGTCCTTCGGCGGGCACGCAGCGAGCTGGGCGTTCGGACCTACTACGCCGCACGCGATCCAGATGGAGCGCCATCCGAAATCCACATTGGGTTCATCGATGAGGGGATGATTGTCCGCTGCATTCCCGACTACGCACAGCGAACCTTCTACATCTCTGGTCCGCAGGCGATGGTGACCGCCACACGCCACACGCTGCGAAGGCTCGGCGTACCCTCCCGGCGCATCAGGACGGATTTCTTCCCCGGCCTTGCCTGATCATGCTCTCCGGTTTCACAAGGGTCAGAGCGGCAGCGACGAGTAGGCGAGGGCAAACATCGCCAAAGCGATCACATAGGCGGCGGACAGGGTGAGCGTGCGACTCATGAGCACTTCCCTCAAATCGACGACCCACCCATTTCGAAAACACCGTCGGGACTCGTTGGTTGCGTTAAAGCTGGAACTCTGGCTACCGGTAGGGTGATCGCCGCGCGCAGTCCACCCAGACGGCTGCGACTTACCGTGAAGGCGCCGCGATTGAGGCGCACGATCTCGAACGCAATCGCGAGTCCGATGCCTTCGCCCGGCTTGCTCTGATCCAACCGCGCGCCCCGCTGCCCCAAGCGCGCAATCTCCTCGTCGCCAATGCCGACGCCGTCGTCTTCAACCGTCAGCTCAATCAGTCCGTCACGCCGTGCGCCGGTGATCGTGACGCGGCTCTGTGCCCACTTGCAGGCGTTCTCGAGCACGATACCCACCAGTTCCATGAGGTCGTGGCTATCGATGTCGCCATCGAGCTGTTCCTGCAAATCCACGCCCCAATAGACCCAGTCGCGTTCCGGCGCCTTTCGCAGCACGGCGACGCTTCGCAGCACCGTTTCGTTTACCGATGAGCTCGTCCCCTGGGCTCGAGTCCGAAAGCGGAGCCGGGCAATCCTCAGCTGATAGTCGATCCGCTCGTTCATCTGCTCGGCGATCATCTGCAGGAGGTCGGCATCCGCCCGATCGCCCCCTTCGCGGAGCCTGCCGGCACTGGCACTCAAGACGGCCAGCGGCGTCTTGAGGCCATGCGCAAGATCGGTGGCGCGGTCGCGCGCGAAGGTGATGGTTGCCTCCTGTGCGTCCAGCAGTTCGTTTATCTCCTCGACGACCGGTACGAGCTCCTGAGCCCCGGCTTGGGCTAGGCGCGGCGCATTCCCCTCCCGCACCTTCGTGATCTCGCGCCGCAGCGTGCCCAGCGGCCGCAGCCCGTAGTGCACCTGTACCGCGCCGGCAGCGATGAGCACTGCTGCCAGCACCAGCAGGGCTGCGATCAGATTAAAACCGAACCGCCGCACGGGATCGTCATCTGCACCGCGCGGCTCCGCAACCGCGACATTGAAATGCCGTGCTCCGTGCGCCCCGTTCATGGTGACCAGTCTGCTCAGCACGATCAGGCGCGCCTGGTCGGGTCCCTCGACCTCCGTCAGCTCCGGGCGCCCGTCGCGAACGGCCAGCGGCAGCTTTTGGTCCCACAACGACCGCGAGCGCGCCACGGTATCGGAATCGAGGTCGTCAATCTGCCAGTAGATGCCGCTGAGGGGCGTATCGTAGCGCGAGTCGCCGAGGGGATCGGGGCTGGTGAGTTCCGCCGCATCCGGGTCTATCGCTGCCGTCAGCCGATCGAGGCTTCCCTGCAGATCTGCGCGTCGTTCAGCTTCGATGCTCGCAGAAAAGCTCGCCAGGATGAAAATCCCCGCCACCACCAAAGCAACGAGAATCGATACTGCGCCCAGCACGACGAGGCGCAACCTGAGGGATGCAGCCACCATCACGCTTCGGTCTCGAGGTAGTAGCCGAAGCCACGTCTGGTCTTGATGATTTCGTTGCCGACCCGCCGGCGCAATCGGCCAATCAGTACCTCGACCGTATTGGAATTCCGCTCCAGCTCGCGCGCATAAATGTGCTCGGCGAGCCGCAATTGCGAGACGACTTCGCCGCGGTGAAATGCAAGATAGGCAAGCACCTTGTATTCCTGCGGTGTCAACTCGATCGGGATCCCTTCGCGCGAGAGCTGCATCAGCCGGGTATCGAGAACGTAGCCGGCAAAGCGCACCGATGCGGCCGCAAAGCCGTGGCTACGGCGGAGCAGCGCCCTGAGCCGCGCGATCAGCTCTTCCATGCGAAAAGGCTTCACAAGATAGTCGTCGGCTCCTGCCTCGATCGCTTCGACCCGCTCTTCCCATTGGTTGCGCGCGGTCAGGATGAGAACGGGGCGCATATTGCCTGCCTTGCGCCAGCGCTTAAGGATCGTCAGCCCATCCAGCGAAGGCAGCCCCAGATCGAGCAGGACAGCATCAAAAATGTCCTCGCCACCTCGGGAATAGGCGACCTCGCCGTCCCTCTCGACCTCAGCAACGAATCCCGAGGCCGCAAGCGCGGCGCGGATCAGCTCGGCAAGATTGGTGTCGTCCTCGGCTAGCAGCACTCGCATTACCGTGCCCCTAGCGGGGTGGCAGTTTTCGCGTCGACGAGCACACGGGCGATCGTACCGCCGTCGCTGACGAGCGTCAGCTGATAGATGAGCCGCCCTTTGGCGCTGATCAGCCGGACATCGATGAGCCGTCCGCCCCATCGAGCGAGCGCGCCTTTACTGATTTCGCTGAGGGGTAGGGCCCGGCCGGACTGGACGGCATCGAGGGCGTTGTCCTGCTCATCGGCGATCTGGGCCGGCGTCAGCGGAGGATCATCAGGAGGCGGGGCAGGGGGCGGCGGGAGGGCAGGTGGCGCCGGAGCTCCGGGATCGCCATTGCCTTGGCTCTGCCCCTGCCCCTTATCTGCGGGTGAGCCCTTTACCCCGCCCGGAGCTGCGGAGGCGAGCGTAGGTAGCGCAAACAACAGCAGGGCAATGACCAGCGCGAAATATCTCATCGCATTGGAAATGGCCGACCGAAGCTGAAGTTCCGTTGACGTATTGAGCATTGCGCGGAGCCGAAAAAGCGGTGTCCCGGATGGGGGGATCCGGGACACCGCGCCTAAGATCCGAGTGCGGGGCCGACCGGGGGGTGCGGAAGGCAGGCCTCGCCGGTCGGTCTTAACTCTTGGGCGGCGTATTAACGGTGACCTTGGGCATGTCGACCGTGACGCTGCTGGGCGATGCCCCGTGATTGATCACGAGGTAGCCACCGGCAAACAAGAGAACGAGCACGAGGATGAGCACAGCGATCATGCCGGTGCCGAGGCTACCGCCTCCGTCGCGGTCGGTGATGATTGTTTCTCGATCGGCCATTGATGCCTCCTTCGCGTTGCTCGACTGAGCTATCAGACTCGGCAGAGAAAGCTCTTGAGATATCAATAAGTTGCATGAGATCGCGTTGACACTCGTGTCAACGGATTTTCAGCTTGGCATCAGAGGTTGTCAGCCCTTGACGCTGCCAGCCGTAAGGCCTTCGACCAAAAAGCGCTGGGCGTAGATGTAGATGACCGCGACGGGCACGGCCGTGAGCAGCGACGCCGCCATCAGCTCGCCCCACGGCAAGATGTCGCCGAAGACCAGCGACTGGAGCCCGATCGGCAGCGTCCTCAGCGATTCCGAATTGATGAACACAAAGGCGAACAGGAACTCATTCCACGCCGTCGTGAACGCGAACAACGTCACGCTCAGCAGGGCCGGCGCCGACAGCGGCAAGACGATGCGCCAGAAGATGTAGAAGCGGCTCGCACCATCGATCATCGCGGCTTCCTCGAGCTCGATGGGGATCGAGCGGAAATAGCCCAGCATCACCCAAGTGGCGAACGGCATCAGGAAGGTCGGATAGGTGAGGATCAGGGCCGCGTAGCTGTTGATGATCCCGATGGAGGAGAGGATCTGATAGAGCGGGATGAACAACAGCGTGCCTGGCAGCAGATAAGTGATCAGGAGCAGTGTCGTCAGCAGCCCTGAACCCGCGAATTTGAGGCGCGACAGCGCGTAGTCCGCAAGCGCTGCGACCACCACCGAGAGCACCGTGCTCGCAACCGCAACGAATGCGGAATTGCCAAGCCACACCAGGAAGGGCGTGTGCCCGACCAGCGTGTTGTATTGCTCGAACGTCGCCGGCTGCGGCCAGAAGATCGAGCTCCGCGCGCTGATCTGGGAGGTCGATTTGAGCGACGTGATGATGATCCAGTAGAACGGGAACAGCACGAAGCTCAGAAACGGCAGCAGCACAAGCAGGCGCAACCATAGGGCGGTCGACGCGCGCCCGCTGCGCGTGAGGATCGGCACGCTCGCCGCTCGTCCGCTGAGCTGCCGAACACCTTGGGCGATCTTCTCGGCGATCCAGCGTACCGCAGTTGCCGGCAAGAGTCCGATATCGACGATGATCCCGACGACTGCACTGGCGCCACGCGCGAGCTGGTCGCCGAAGCTCGGCCGCCGATCGACGCTGCGATTGCGATCCTCCGGGCTCATGAAGCGCGCGAGCAGCCAGATGAGGATGGCCATCAGCGGCGCGACGCTCAGCGCGATCGCGATGCCCGGCCCGTATTGCAGCGAGCCGATGGCCTTTTCGTAAGCGAGTATGGAGTAGAGCTTGGTCGCGCCGGCCGGGCCGCCGCCGGTCATCAGGAACGGCAGGCCGAACTGATTGAAGGTGGAAATGAACGATAGTAGCAGCGTCACCACGATGACGTAGCGCATCGCCGGCAAGGTCACGTGACGGAAGCGCTCGACCGCGTTGGCGCCGTCCACCTCTGCCGCCTCGAGTTGCTCGCGGTCGACGGCCTTGAGGCCCGCAAGGAGCAGCAGCACGTAGAATGGAATGCCCTTCCAGATATTGACGGAAATGACGCTGCCCATGGCGAGGTTTGGCTCGCTCAGCCAGCCGATCGGCTGCTTGATCAAGCCGAGCCCCTGCAGGATCGGATCAAGCCCACCGAACAAAGGGTCGTAGATGCTGCGCCAGGCGAGCGCCGTGACGATTTCCGGCACGATCCAGGGCAACAGCATGATGCCGGTCAGCAGCCCCCTGAACGGCAGCCGGCTGTTGAGCACGAGGGCGATCGTCATGCCCACGACGAATTTGATGGCCAGCGACCAGAAGGTGAAGCTGATCGTGTTCTTCATCGCGAACACGTAGTCGCTGTTGCTCAGCAGCCGCTGGTAGTTCTTGATGCCGACGTTGAAGGTTTCGCCAGTCGTGAAATTGAAGGCGGTGAAGCTGGTGAAAATCGCGCTGACGAACGGCCAGAAGATGAGGCCGCCCATGAGCACGACCATCGGCAGCACGAACAGATAGCCGATCTTCCAGTCGCGACCGAAGATTCGGCGCAGGGACAGGGGTCGCCGCGCTGGTGCGCGTGCGAGGCGCTGTTCGCCCGCCAATGCCCGATCCGCCATTACCCTGCTCCGTATTGCGGCCGGCCGATATCGGAGGGAGGCAGACGCCTCCCTCCGAGTTTCATGAGGCAATTAGCCCTGCGGGATGCCACCCTCTTCGAAGATCTGGACGATCTTGTCGTGCGCATCCTTGACCGCGTCGGCCGCGCTCATGCGGCCAGAGATCGCATTGCCCACCGCGTTCTCGAGCACGCTCTGCGCCCGGATGGCGTCGATCTGCGGCGAAGGCTGCGCCGGCCAGTTCCAGCCAAGGAATGGATCGGGCACGCTGATGCGCTGCTTGATCACCGCAAAGTTCGGGTCCGCGGCGATGAGGTCGGGTGTCCACAGGTTCTGGTACGCCGGCAGGAAAAGGCCGCCCGCGATCGAGGAGATCTTGGTGAAGTTGGTAGGGTCGAGCAGGTCAAGCGCCAGCTTCTTGGCGAGGTCCTTGTTCGGGGCGTTTTTGAAGATCGTGAGCCAGCCGCCCACAAACCCGCCGTCGCGATTGTCGCCATTGTTGGCGGTCGGCGCGGCGAGCACGACGGTGTTCTTGTAGATCTCGGGCGTGTTCTTCTTGGCCGCGGCGTAGATCGAGAACGCATTGAGCGTGTGCCCGATGGTACCGGCGGCGTAGGCCTCGTTGTTGCCGGTGTCGGTCCAGCTTTCGACGCCGGGCGGCAGCATGGCGGCATACTTGCCCTTGCGGTCATAGGTCTCGACCAGCCATTCGAATGCGGCCACCGTCTCGGGCGAGTTGAACGTCACCTTCTTGCCGGTCTCGTCGGTGAAGTGCCCACCGAATGCCTGCACGATCGCCGAGGTGAAGCCCGAACCATCGCCGCCCTTGTTGGGCGTGAAGCCCCAGCCGTAGAAATTGTTGGCCGGATCGGAAATCTTGAGCGCGGCCTCGCGACGGTCGCTCCAGGTCTTGAGCGTGGTCGGATCGATGCCCTTTTCCTTGAGCTTGTCGCCGCGGAAGAAGAAGCCTGTGGCGCTGCCCAGATAGGGCACGGATTTCCACTTGCCGTCGAACTTGCCGACTTTCTCGGCGTTCATGCCGGGCATGATGGCGCCGTATTTGCTGATGGCTTCATTGACGACGTCGGTGACGTCCTCGGCCAGGTCGAGCGCATTGAGCTGCGCGATCGACACGTTGCTGGTGTAGGCGAAGTCCGGCGGGTTGCCCGCTTTCACCGCAGCGGTCATTTTGCCGATGAAGTCGCCGAACGATTCCGGATTGGTCGTCGAAATATCAAGCTGGACCTTGTTAGCATCGGCGAATGCCTGCACTTCGCTGCGGAACAGCGTCTGCGCTTCCTCGAAATATTCCGTGCGATGGATGACGGTCAGCTTGCCGCTGGTGCCCACCGGGAGGGGCGCATCGGGCTTCTTGTCGTCGGCGAGGACGGGGACGCCGGCCCCTGCCAGCATGATGCCAGCGCCCGCGGCAGCACCGCCGCGCAGCAGATCTCGTCGATTGATGGTCTTGTCGGTCATTGCAGCATCTCCTCCCAGAAATTGCCATTTGCGTTGATCGGGCCCAGGCCAAGGCGCACGAAAACTATGAATTTGCTGATGAAATTGTCTTCTTGGGCGCCTGCATATAGCCTCGGTGGACGTTTGCGATAACACGACATGACAGCGCTATCAACCAAAAATCCCCACGCTTTTGTGAACAGCCAAGATCCGCATTGATTCGAACGACATTCTACAACCGCCGTGTCTCTTCGTCGTAGCCCCGCGTTCGCAGGCCATGACCTCGCATCCGGTGGCCCGTCCTTCGAGGCTCGGCGTTGCCGAGCACCTCAGGATGAGGGGCGTGTCGCATCGTCCGGTGGCCCGGACCCTCACCGTGTAGTCCCGCCGTTCCTGCCTTGGGCAATGAGCGGCGCCCGCGAGGCGCGTACGCCCCGAGGTATAAGTATGAGGCGCAAGCGCCTCGCGGGCGGCAGGATTTCGTTTCGGGGGTCAGTCAAGGGCACTGTTTCAGCCCCGGT
>Ga0105239_10003030_pt1 | contig 20916 bp, 19 predicted proteins | sample KBSC44metaG_FD_92761 | JGI IMG/M metagenome (GOLD analysis project Ga0105239, IMG submission 92761) | Corn rhizosphere microbial communities from Kellogg Biological Station, Michigan, USA - KBS C4-4 metaG | ecosystem: Host-associated > Plants > Roots > Rhizosphere > Soil | place: Michigan, USA... | reverse complement strand
CCCTGTATACGCTCCCACTGATCTTCCCGTAATGCATACCGACGCACTGTCATCCACATTTACCTCGCTTAACTCTCGGTAAACCATTAGATCACAAATGCTAACTAGTGACACACCCTAGTTCTCAGAACTATATTTATCGCAACCAGCCCCCAAACTCTTCAGCAAGTTCATGTTTTATAGAAAAGCCATTTTACTATCAATTAAAACGGTAATTTCAAATGTACCCTTTAAGTACAAAGAACCCGAGAACTGCTTTATGCTAAGATTCCCTTTAATTATTTATGCTACAGCTGTCAATAGCGTGGTTGATATGAAACTCATTTTTGCAATCGCGATGAGTGCCACAGTCTAAATTGATCGTTCAAGGAGTTTTCTAATTTTGACGCACCCAGAACCTTCCAATGCAATGCAGCAATCTTTTATGTCGAGACTTTTTCAACGTAAAAACGTGGATGATATCCTTGCCGATAGTCAAAGCGGGCAACATCAGCTCAAAAAAACACTTGGAGCGCTTGATCTCGTTATTTTTGGGATTGGTGGCATGGTTGGGGCCGGAATATTTGTTCTAACCGGTGCCGCTGCTGCAGGCTTTGATGGCCATTTAGCGGCAGGTCCTGCTCTCGTATTCTCTTTTATCCTCACTGGCTTTATTTCATTCTTTTGTGCGCTGTGTTATTCAGAATTTGCGGCAATGGTACCCACTTCCGGTTCGGCATATACCTATGCCTTCTCAACAATGGGGGAATTTACAGCTTGGATTATTGGCTGGGCTTTAATTTTAGAATATGCAGTCGGTAATATGGCTGTTGGTGTTAGCTGGACGGGCAGTGTCAAAGCATTTTTAGCCGGTGTCTTTGGAACCGCCTTACCAACATGGATGACCAGTAACACTCTTGATACGATTTCCTTAGCAGGCTTTCCTAAGATCGATCACTCCATTATTCTGCATAAAATTCCCTTTACCATTCCGTTCTCCGATAATCATCAATACTTTTTAATTCAAAGCGCCTTTAACCTTCCAGCGTTTGTAATCGTTATGCTCATTACCTGGCTGCTCGTATTAGGTGTATCAGAAAGTGCCAGAACAGCAGCAATTATGGTATTCATCAAAATCTCGGTCGTTCTACTCTTCATTACGGTTGGTACTTTCTTTATTTTGGGTGGACACTTACCCGTTTTTCACCACAATTGGTTTGAAAATGGCTGGAACACCTTTGCACCTAATGGCCTTAAAGGTGTTGTTACGGGTGCCTCTACCATCTTTTTTGCTTACATCGGTTTTGATGCAGTCTCCACAGCGGCAGAAGAAACCAAAAACCCTCAAAGAGACATTCCCATTGGGATTTTAGGTTCTGTTGTTATCTGCACACTTCTCTATATTGCCGTTACAACCATAATTACTGGTATTATTCCGCTCCACGATATTAACCAGGAAGCTGCTGTGGTAGGCGCCATGAATATTATGGGCTACCCCTGGGCCTCTTGGCTGATTAGCGGAGGTACCATTGCCGGCTTAACGTCGGTGCTGCTAGTACTTCAAATGGGTGGTATCCGTGTCCTTTACGCAGTCGCCCGTGATGGACTCCTTCCACCTGCATTTGCCACGATTCACCCTAAATTCAAAACCCCTCATATTTGCACCATGATTACTGGAGTGTTCGTCGCACTCGGTTCAGGCCTGCTACCCATCAACCTGCTTGCCGAAATGTGTAATATCGGAACCCTGGGTGCCTTTGTTATTGTTTGTGTTGGTGTCGCAATCCTGCGATTTACAGAGCCGGAGCGAAAACGTCCTTTCAAAACCCCAATGGGGCTATTGTTCCCCATTTTAGGGAGTGCGGGTTGCTTTTATGTGATGACAGGCTTACCTGTTTTTACTTGGCTTGTTACTATTGGCTGGTTCTTATTAGGGATGATTCTTTACTTCAGCTACGGGTTTTGGCATAGCAAAATGCGCCTTGACCAAGCAAAGTAAGGCTAAGAAGCATCTTATAAAAGTTAAAGCTCGGACCTGTTATGTTTACGGTCCGAGCTTTTAACTTTTATATCAAGTCGATCAATTCAAACCAATAGAATGTTTTTATATAAACAGGAGTGGACAAAATGTCCGGATGTAGGGGAAATGGGAAGTCAGTCAAAAGAAAATCCAGTCAGCATCAATGCTTAACTCTTTTGAGTTTGACGTTCTTTTAAATTGAATCAACAAGGGTAGTAGTAGGTAGGGACTTTACAAATGAAGATAATACCGCTGACAGAAGGTAAGATTTAAGAAAGCAGCAGCTTAATAGCTTCGCGAACGGACTCATCCGTTAAATTCGCTCAGCTTTCTATATCTTAATACGCGTTTGCGGCCATCCTTCATTGTAAAATGTGTAAGATGGAGTAAAAAACTATGGCGGCTAGACAAGCAGCAATGACTTTAAAGTCATCTTCCTCCTCGGATTCAGAGCCTAAGCCCAAAAAGACGGTTAACGACTATGTCGATTTAATCGAAACTGTGGCGCGTGTCGAATACAGCCGTTTGCCAAATCACCTGATTGATTTCAGCGAGATTGTGAATATCGGTGCAATCGCCATTCACGTTTTGCTGACCTCCAATCCAAATCGTGAATTCAACGTCACCTATTTATCCACAGCGATTAAATGGGCGATTCGTAACGAGTTGCGTTACCGTTACAAATGGTACTCCTTGAAACAAGTGAGTATGGAATCTTCCAATACAGCTGAAGATCCATCCGCTCAAGGCGAAGGTGGCGATACCGTTGCCAGCGGCTTTGAAATGGAAAAAGGCAAGGTTCGTGAAGCTATTTACGAAACCATCCTGTCTGTTGATGGCATGATGGAAGCTGAGAATCCTCACGAAATTCGTGACGCTTCTTACACACCTGAAGAACTCACCGAAATTAAAGAAATGTCCAAAGTGGTTCGGGAAGCGATTGCTAAGTTGCCTGAACGTGAAAAACAAATCATTGAAGCACGTTTCTTTAAAAATATGAAAATGCGTGAAATTGGTGAAGCTTTCAATATTTCACCTTCCAGAACTTCTCGCATTGTTCAGTCCGGTTTAGACAAAATTAAAGTTGAACTGCAACGTCGCGGCTACAATCCAAACTTTAGCTAAGACTAGACACTGATAACCATCAACAAAAGCCTCTTTTTTTAAGAAAGAGGCTTTTGTCTTTGAAAATCCCATTGTCTTCCCTTGCAAAATTCGATACAGTGAGGCTATCGTATGTAATTTATGGGCGAAAAGAGCTTTGGCAATGACATTACGAACCATGATGGCTGTAAGCACTGCTAAAACTGCCGCAGCACTAACCCATTTTTTAAAACTGGGTGCAGGAACCAATTTTCCGGGGAAATTGGCACGCAAAATAGATCCCGCCCTTCTTGCCCACTTAGGCTCACAATTAAAACACCATGTGATTGCCATTACCGGCACCAATGGCAAAACCACAACAGCGGGCCTCTTATCAGCATTTTTAACCGCAAACAATCAAAAATTGGTAACCAATCAGCTCGGAGCAAATATGCTCCCAGGCATTATTTCAGCCTTGGTACAAGGCAGTGATATGAATGGCAAATTAAAAGCAGACTGTGCCGTTTTAGAAGTGGATGAAGCCTCCTTAAAAGGAGTAGCAAGTGAACTCGGTTTAAACTGCATGCTAGTTACCAACCTGTTTCGAGATCAGCTTGATCGCTATGGTGAACTGGATACCACAGCGCGAATGATTGGTGCCGGCATCCAACAAAGTAGTCAGACCCTGATTCAAAATGGTAAACCTGCTCCCAGGTTGATCTTGAATGCCGACGATCCCTTGGTAACAGGCTTGGCACAGTACAGCGCCGAGACACCCTTATTTTTCGGAATTGAGCGTATTCACTATCAAAACTCTCCCTCATTAGAAAGTCCGGTTCCTTTCACTCGTGAAGTCACCAGTTGCCCGTCTTGCAAGGGAGAACTCCATTACCATAGTTTGATTTATGGTCATCTGGGACATTACAACTGCCGAACCTGTGACTATAAACGTCCTACTCCTGCTGTTTACGCCGAAGAAGTCTGGATTAGTTCCGAAAAAAGCCAAATCAAACTTCGTTACGGAGAAGACATAATCGACCTTAGCTTAACCTTGCCCGGGCTATTTAACGTTTATAACCTTTTAGCCGCCGCGGCAGCAGCGAAGGAAGTCGGTACGCCAATATCCGCCTTAGCTCAAGGTTTACAAAGCTATACAGGCGTATTTGGACGTGCCGAAAAAAAAATAATCCAGAATCGCCATGTCTCCATTATGCTCATTAAAAATCCCGTTGGAGCTTCAGAAGTCCTAAAGCTTGTTTCCAGTGATTCAAAAGCGCGTTTACTGGTAATGCTCAATGACAACTATGCAGACGGACGCGATGTTTCCTGGATTTGGGACGCGCAATTTGAGGTCATTGTTGAAAGCTTGGGTCAACAGACCATTTTTGTCAGTGGCGATCGGGCTCAGGACATGGGGGTTCGACTTAAATACGCGGGCGTTCAATCGGAACAACTCTCGATTGAACCCGACCTCAAGAAAGCTTTAAGTAAAGCCTTGGCCGAAACAGCGCTTAACGAAACGCTCTACATTTTGCCCACTTATACAGCACTGTTAGAGTTGCAAAAGCCTGGCAGCGGCATTCATTAAGGTTCTCCTCTACAAAAAGACGCTCCCGGATACGGAAACGTCTTTTTATTGAGATAAACAGATTCAGGTTAAATGAACCAATTATTAGCCTGCATCGAACTGAGCGCTGCTAAAGTTTTGAGCATAGTAGTAATCTTTCGAGGTTGGATTGTAGTAAATGGTGTTTTTACCCATCGCGAAAGTTTGCCAGTCAGATTGAGCACCAGTCAGTTGAAGGATATTAGTACCGGTTCCGCCTCTCAGCATCGCCATACCATTTTGCCCATCAAGGGTTACCGTGTTATTACCGTTACCAAGTGCCACTCTGGAAAGACCATTATTAAGGTTCAAGGTAATAAGGTTATTTCCGTCACCGCCAATAATGGTACTGCTGCCGTTGGTTACGTTTTGAGCGACCTTATTAGCACCCACACCGACATTAATAGAGCTAGAGCCACCGGTTAAAGCGGAGAATACGTTATCATCACCAGCACCAGTATTAACGTAGCTCGTACCCCCCTTGATGGTTTCATTCACTTGATCATTGCCAGCACCGGTATTGAGAACACTACGACCACCTGAAATGATATTCGTAACGGTGTCGGCTCCTGTACCCAAAGTGGTATTCAATAAACCGCCGCTTACAGTGTTTTTCACTGTATTATTCCCGTTACCCGCAATAATATAACCTTGGGCATTATTTTTGACTGTTGTATCAATCGTATTGTTACCTTTACCCAACTGAATACTGGAAGCACCGCCGGTTAGCGTGGAGGTGACATTATTAGCACCATCACCAGCATGCAGCCAGGAGTACCCTGCGGTCTGAGTGTTCGTTACTGTATTGGCACCGGCACCCACACGGACAGAAGAGAGTCCACCATTTGTCTTTAAGGCAACATTGTCATCACCGGCACCGGTATTAACCAATAAGGTACCGTTATTGTTAACGGTGGTCTTAACCGTATCTTTTCCCGAGCCGGTAGCAATACTGGTCCAACCATTGCTGACAGTAGTATTAATGGTTTGATCTGTATTTGCACTAGTTCCGAGACGCTTCACAGTTGGGGTTGCCTGAGTTGCAGATGCTAAGCTTGTATCATAGCTTCCATTGCGCCAGGGAGAAGAGCTCCAGCTATTACCGTAGGAAGGTGCTTGCTGATATCCATAGTTAGGAGGCTGCCGGAAGGGTGTCTGCCAAGACGGTTGAGAACTATAGCCTGAGTTTTGATTACTTCCAAAGAAATACGGATTGCTATACTGAAGACCATCGTATTGAGGTGCCCGGCTATAAGATTGTTGAGGAGCAGCCCACCCGCCATAAGAGCGTGAAAAAGAAGGTTGGAAATAAGAGTTTTGCTGATTGTTCCATCCTGAAGAATATGCACCTCCGCCAAAGCCAAATGAAGCATGCTGACGTTGTTGTGGAAGTGTAAATGAAAAATTAAGACTCATTCGAGACCCCTCTCTGCATTGATTTATAAATTGAAAAGGCCTATACCCGCGCCTAAGCTATAGTCAATAGTTTCTCTCTCTTTTTTGGAAAACTCGGCATGTTTTTACTAATTTATATAAACATAAAAAAATAAAAACAAATAAAAGTCAGTATTTGCTTGTGAGTTATAAGTAGAACTACCCAAATTCAAAAATCCCGCATTGAAACCAAAAAATTGGAGGGATAATGCCCTCCAATTCTCAAAGTTGCTTAGTCTTTAGCTTTAACGACGGCAATTAACAAAGCTTTTGCCACTAACAATACATGATGACGGTGGCTCAATGGTTTTACCAGGCCGCTCAACAGAAGAAATATTTTTACCTTTACCCAGCATCAAATAATTAACAGGCTCCACTGGATTCTGTGTCGATGCATCCGTATAAATATAATTCGCTTTTAAGGTGTCAATCGTTTTTTCTTCAGAAAAAGCAGGCATGTTAGCGGAAAGAAAAAGCAAAGCTAATAAGGACATGACTTTTAAAAGCATTGGTTCATCCTTTGGGTTAAGGGAATGGCTATGGCGTATATACTATATATAAAAACCGAATGTCCAACAAAATTGCATTACTTACATATTGTAATTAAAAATGCTTTATACAATGTCCTCATTATCAATTTTTGAACTCTTTAAAAAGTAAAGTTAGCCTAGACTCGTAGCATTGAGTCAATAGTATCCCATAGTAAGCTTCGATGGTTACTTCAATTGAATGATAAAACCAACCACACTGGTCTGGATTGGTTATAATTTAATTACAATAGTATTAGACTTTTGTATAACAAAAATCTATCGGTTCAGAGGAATAGAAATACCTTTATAACGGTCATGGGCGCCGTTAATTTGTTTGCATTTTTATAAAATTTATTTATAGGGAGTAAGCTTGAATGGGCATCGCTCATAGAATTAGATTATTGCCTGGTTTGGCAATTTTTTGCCTAGCTGCAACACTTATTCTAAAGCCAGAATCAGCTTTTTCAGCGGCCACCATGCCTTTTACGGCAAGCGAGCTGCCTGTTATGGCGAACACTCCCAACTTGGTCTATGGTTCCTATGGCCCCGTAGTAAAGCTGGATGCACCTACCTTTACAACCATACCCGAGCCTCTTTATCTCGATAAAAAAATTGAGGGAGAAGCAGAAGAAACGCAACTTCCGATAAATGCACTTGTTATCCGAAGCACTTCTGATGAAGCAAGTACAACCCAACTTCCAAAGCAATCCTTAAGCATAAAGGATTTAAAAAAAGCAGCAATCGATGAACTCAAAAAATGCCAGGATCGCGGTTCCCTTTGTGACGCCTCCATCACGCTCGAAGGGGAGCAAGCCACAATAGAACTAACCCCTTTAGTAGTTGAATCCGTCAATATAGAACTGAAAGACGACTGGCAAGCTAAAGCATTAACCCATCTAACAAGAGCGGTTAAAGCAGGGGGGCCGATCAGGCTAAACTGGCTTAAACGGCAAATCCGCCTCATTCAAGCCAACCAGGACTTAAACTTCACTGCTGAACTTGAGCCTATTCCCTATACCCATCAGGTTAAAGTGAATTTCGTCGGTGGAGAAAAGAAGAAAAATTTCCACATTGTTGCTTCTGGCAATAACCTGGATCAACCCATCTTTGGACGGGACTTTGCAGGCCTTACGACTGTCTCCAACAACCTTACTGGGCATGGCGACTCTCTTATGACCGGTGTCGTTCGGGGTTGGCATTCTACAGCAGCCTTTTCCCGATATGAGTATCCTTTAACACCGGCTTTAAGAGCAACGTTAGATACACAATACGGCTGGATCGCTCCGCATCAATATGTCTACGCCAAAAGCCACGAACATGGCTATGCCTTCAGAGTCTCGCCAGGACTTAAATACAGCTTTCTGGACAAACCCAATTCTCGTGTCAGTGCGGATATTAACTTCGATCTCCGTCAGGCAAAAAGCTATTCTAATGAAGGGCTATTAGAGCGTGAGTTTGTCAGAACTCTACGGAGTGGCATCAACTGGGATCAGAACTTTGGAAAAACCACGCTGTCTACCCGACATGAGCTAGCCGCCTCATTTCCCTTCTGGAAAGGCTCCTTATCTCAAGATCCACGTTTATCTTGGTATAAAGGGGGGAGCCAATACTTCCGCTACACTGGCTTTTCAACACTGTCTCGCGCTTTGTTTAAAGGGAGCAGCGGATTACTGAACTTTCAATGGCAGTATACGCCCAATGGTGTTTCAAACTTTGATGTTGGAGGCCTGGGAGGAGCATTCTACGGTCGAGGATACCGTGAAGTCTATATCTTCGTTGACCGGTATGCTCTGCTCAGCGCTCAATATCAATTTCCAGCCTTCTTTGTGCCTAAAAAATGGAAGATGCCCTTTTCAAGCAAAACGATTCGAGAATCCACTCAACTTGTCACCTTCTGTGATTATGGCTATGGAGAAATCGCAGCATCCGGCAAAGGCGTGCAATCAACCTATAACATCCTCGGCGTTGGCGGTGGTATACGAAGCCAGGTTACCGATCGACTCTCCGGTCGTTTTGATGTTGCATTCCCAACGATCCGTGAAAAACCCTATTCCCAAATGCCGCGTATCCACTTTGGCTTTGACGTAGCTCTGCGCTAGAAATTCTTATTCCGAGCTGTTTCTAACAAATCCACTCTTTGTCCAAGCCTGGATAGGAATGACTGTTCAAAAGTATTAACACTTTTGAGTACTCTTTGAAGTTCTCAGATTTTTGAACGATGTCATATAAAGATTGCATCAAATTGGCTCAACTATAAAAACGAGCAGTTTTCTAATAACCGTTGTTAAAGGAGCTTTAAATGAGCGCGTTTTTCTCGCCTGCTATAAAAATGATGAACCGTCTCTCTTATCCTAAAAAGCTCGCTCTTATTTCCACACTCTTCCTCACTATTCTTGTTTCTCCAATGTATGAGTTAACCAAATCCGTTTTCGATGACGTCAATTTCTCAAAGTCTGAAGAGTCGGGGATGAATTACTTAACGCCTACGATGGAAACCTTGGTTGAACTGGTTAAATTTCGGCGTCTGGCCTGGAATTTTCAACATGGGGCAGCTTCCAGTGCCTTGGTCAATGATGTTATCAGTGAAATACATACCTCGTTTAATCACCTTAAGCAGGCTCATTCTCGCAATAAACAATTGCTGGATGACCCCAAACAACTCACAGACGCTGAAAATAAAGTGAAGGCACTCAATGCCAACAGTTCGGATGCGGCTATTGCGGATGCAGTCGCTGCTGTCCAAGCCTTATATGGCTCCGTACAATTCAATTCCAATTTGATTTTAGATCCTGATGCAGACAGCTACTCCTTGATGGATACAGTCATCCTTCAGCTCCCCTACTTCCTTCCAACTTTAGAAGAATCGAGACAGCTGAGTCATGAACTCCTGCAAAAAGGGACTATTACGTCTCAAGACTACGTTAAATTGAGCAATCTCAGAACTCAATTACAGTACCGCTTCGATATGATGAAGGGTGATGTCGCAACCGCTTATCCTCATACACAATACACTCAATTGAAGCCCAGCCTGGATCCCACATTCCAGAAATTCTCAACCCATCTATCCAACTATCTTGCAACATTGGACAAAGAACTATTAGACCATTCTTCATCCGCATTAACACTCTCCACAAATGAAATGGATCAAGAGGCCCTGAAGGTAATTGAAACAGGTGATCAAGTTTTTACAATTGAACACTCCATTTTGAATCATCTTATTTCAGTTCGCATTGATGGCAAATGGCCCAAGCTCATTCGCACCTACATCATCGCGATTTTCATGCTTTGCACGATTGGTTACCTGATGATGGGTCTATACCACTCCGTCATCAATGCCATTACTCGCTTACAAAGAACCTCCCAAAGATTGGCCGAAGGGGATCTCTCAACTCGCGTGTACCTGGATACTAGTGACGAATTGGGCTCCCTGGCCGGCTTCTTTAATACGATTGCTGAAGCCTTCGAAAGAGTTATTCAACATTTAAAAGAAGATACCGGATCCTTAGCAACAGCCTCTCGTGCTCTTACCAATTCGTCCAAAGTGATGTCCGGCGCGGCGGAGCAAACACTCAACCTTTCCAGTTCTGCAGCTCACGTCACGGAAGATTTGGATGCACGTATTCAAACCGTTGCAGCTGCTGTTGAAGAATCTTCAGCCAACATTAAAGAAGTCTTTTCTGCCAGCTCAGAAGTAGAAAACAACAATAAGCAAGTCGTTTCTGCCGTAGCGGATATCTCTCAACGTATGCATGCCATTGCCGGTGACACAGAGGACATGTCCGCCTCGGTCAACACTATTGCCTCCGCAATTGAAGAAATGTCTGCTTCTTTGCAAGAAGTTTCTAAAAATGCTTCTCAAGCTGCAACGGTAGCCAGCAAGGCAGAAAACACAGCGCACGCAACCAGACAAACCGTAAATGACCTGGGAACAGCAGCCCATGAAATCGGGAATGTGGTTGATGTTATCAAAAGCATTGCAGCCCAAACCAATCTTCTAGCTTTAAACGCCACCATTGAAGCCAGCAGTGCCGGAGAAGCGGGAAAAGGCTTTGCAGTCGTAGCAAACGAAGTTAAAGAACTCGCAAAACAATCCGCCGCTGCGACAGAAGAAATTCGCCAACGAATCGCAGAAATTCAGAACACAACCAATAACGCTGTATTTTCCATCAACGAAATTTCGAATGTCATCGATGAACTGAATGCGATCAACCAAACGATTGCAAGTAACGTTGAACAACAAACCATCACCGTAAATGAAATCAGCCAAAACTTCAGTGTTTCAGCGCAGGCGGCATCTAATATTTCGAACAGTGTTCAGGAAGCAGCGGATAAAACGAATCAAATCTCCAGCCAAATCGTCGCAGCAAATCAAGGGTTACAAAAAATCACTCGTAACCTGGAAGAATTGACCCAGGGAGCAAACGAAATTTCTAAAAATGCTTTGGCTGCAACGAATAATGCTGTTGAAATGGCCTCAAGTGTAGAAAACGTGAAACGTGCATCCACGGAAACATCGGAAAATGTTTCCGATGTTGAAAATACCGCTCAAGAATTGGCCAGTCTCGCGGATGACTTAGAGCGAATGGTTGCTGGTTTCAAAAGCACTGACATTAAGCACAAAGTCTAAACTAGCTAAAAATACTATTTTAAAGGCTCCATGATCGATCATCATGGAGCCTTTGAGCATATTGCTTCCTAATGAAGCAAAGTCTTTTAATCTAAACCGTTCTACCTTGAATTAAACGCAATAAAACGGAAATAACTGCTAACACTAATAATACGTGAATAAAGTCACCCATTACGTGAGTTGTAAAACCAAGCAACCAAAGAACAACTAAAACTGTTGCAACTGTGTAAAGCATGAGTATCTCCTAATAAACAAAAGGTCGATACCTTGATCGACTATTCTTGTATCATCCCACGCACTCATGAAACTTTCATCGCCTAGCAGAGCGCCCCTAGCTGGGCTATTCTTTATACCCATCCGTGCAATAAAGAAATTTTCAGTAGGCCGGTAATAAGCCCGCTATATCACTGTTAAGAACAACTACGCGCAGTTGAGTTACTAAGGCATTATCATAAAGCGTCATACGACCCTGCCCAATCACAGGGATGGCGTCCATCGGCGCATGAGCATGGGTTCGATAGGGTCGTTGTGAGGTTAAAGCATTAAACACATCTGCTAAAGCCAGAATACGGCCACCTACAGAAATTTCATAGCCTTTCCGTTGATGTGGATAGCCCTTCCCATTAATACGCTCATGATGCTCACTTGCCCATAAGCCAATATTTTCAAAGCCGGGAATATTCTTTAAGACATCGTGCGTTAAGCGGGGATGATCCTGCATCGTTGCCCGCTCTTCTGAGTTCAGAGGGTGGGTTTTAAAGAGAATATGCGCCGGTGTGGCTAAATGACCGATATCCATCAGCAATGCGGCCAAAACAAGCTCTCCGCATTGCTCGTAGCCGATGCCTATGCTTTCCGCCAGGCGAACCGCCATATTGGCAACCTTGGGAGCTCGGCCCCGTTTGAATTCCGGCATAAGCTCATCTGACAAATTGCCCATTTCAGAAACAATCCGGTGTAGTGCCCGACCATCCATCGGTGTAGAGCGCTGCGGCAAAAGCTGACGCACCATCAACTCCACTTCCAGAGAGCTCAACTGCTTCAGAAAGTCATCGTAGTCATTTAATAAAGTTTTGAAGACCGCAATCACCTCAGGATCGAAACGACCGGGTGCCTTAATTTCCAGAAAACTTTCAATCGCCATCTTTCTGGATGTTAAGCCGGACATCTCCTTGGTGAAATTATCGATCACACCTTCCAGTACATCAGCAAAGGATAAAATGCGAGCCCCTAAAGGAATTTGCTCCTTCGATAATCCATTCGGGTAACCGCTTCCATCGTATAACTCCTGGTGCGCTGCCACCAAGTCACTAACGTCACTGGATAATCCGATTCGAGAAACGAATGCAGCAGATAAAGCTGGATGCCTTTCCAGATACCGATGTAATTCATCAGATAGAGGACGGTCATGCGGCGTACCAATAACTCGGGCATTTAATAGCGCGTGATTTTGAAAAATCGTTTTTTCACTAATCCCGGGGGGAAGGTGAGGATAAATATCACTCACCAAATACGCCAACCCAATGTCGTGCACGAGAGCGGCATACACAATGGCACCGCATTCTCGTTGAGACAAATTCATAATACGAGCGATTGAACCCGCTAAAACGGCAACCTTCATCCCTGAACGAACGGGTTTGCCTTCCAGCAAATCCATGGCTTTGGAAATCGACAGCAACATGTCATTGAAGGTTGGCCCTATCGTAAAAATAGGATCAACCGCATGCTCGTTACGGACTCGCTCAAGAACATCTGAAAATAGCCCCATCGCGACCGAGCATCCTTATGTTTTTCTAACCCGCACTCTTATTTTAGTACATTATTGGGAGTTCGCATGCTTATCCATAAATTTAAAAAATCAAGTATCATTTCATTTAACTCAAAACTCCTGCTTCTATTGGCTTTAGGGATGCTAGGATGACGTAATAATCCCAGCGCGCGTTGAGAAGAAAAAATAAAGTGGAAAGTCAGACAGGCGAACAAAACGAGTTTAAGACACAAGGCTATTATGCCTATGTGCTGCAATGTGCAGACGGCACTTTGTATACAGGTTGGACTGTGAATATTGAAAAACGACTGCAAACTCACAACAATGGTACTGGCGCGAAATATACCCGTACTCGCTTACCTGTAAAACTTCTGAAATACTGGACCTTTGAGAATCGCAGCGAGGCCATGGCTTACGAATTCCAGTTCAAAAAACTAACTCGCCAGGAAAAACTGAAACTTTTAACCTCTTAACTATCATTGCTTTATATTCTGGAGATCGGCACAATAAAGGGATGAGCAAACTCCTGATTGTTGAAAGTCCCGGGAAATTAAAGACACTCAGAAAGATCCTGGGTGCCGGCTGGGATGTCCAGCCCAGCGTGGGGCATATTACGGAACTCGCCCACGATGGTGAAGATTCCTTAGGCTTCGATCTGGGTGAATTCAGTGTCGATTGCCGCTATATCCCCCGGGGTGCCCGAGGGAAAGAAGTCATTCACAAATTACGCGCCTCAGCACAACGCGCTCAGGAAGTATATCTCGCAACTGACCCTGACCGCGAAGGGGAAGCAATTGCATGGCATATTGCCCAGCAACTGAAACTCAAACAACCCAAACGCGTTGTGTATACGGAAATTACGGAACAAGCCGTCAAGTCAGCGCTCAGCAAACCGACCTTACTGAACGAAGATCTCATTAGTGCCCAGCGATGCCGCCAATGTTTGGATAAACTGGTGGGCTATCGCGTGTCGCCTTTGCTCTGGCGTTCCACGGGCGGTAAAAGTGCGGGACGCGTTCAAAGCGCTACCTTGCACCTGGTTTGCCAGCGGGAACTCGAAATTCAAGCCTTTACACCTCAGGATTACTGGTCTGTTTTTGTCGAATACGAAGAAGGATTCAAGGCCTTCTACAAAGGAACTCAAAGCACTGAACAAACAGCTTCCACAAACATAGATACCGCCGAGGAAGAAGGCAAAACCGACGACGCCAAAGACGAACTACAAATACCGGAATCAACCCGTGTTCTGAGTGCTGAAGAAGCGGAACAACTGATTCAAATTGCGAAAACCCACCCGCATGAAGTCATCAAGGCGGAAGGCAAGCTCACTAAAAAATCACCGCCGCCTCCCTTCATTACCAGCTCTCTTCAACAGAGCGCCGGCTCGCAATTAGGCTTCAATCCCGAAAAAACCATGTCCATTGCACAGTCTCTTTATGAAGGTGTGACGCTCGCCGATGGTCCCAAAGGGCTGATCACTTACATGCGTACCGATTCAGTGGAGCTTTCCAATGAATTCGTGGACGCGGTTCGCGATTATTTAAGCCAGAAAGATCCCAAAAACTTACCGGAAACCCGCGCGAAACATCGCAAAAAAGAATCCGCCCAGGCGGCTCACGAAGCAATTCGACCCACCGATGTTTTCCTCACGCCCAAAAGTATTCAGGGGTATCTGAATGCGGAACAGTACAGCTTATATTCTTTGATCTGGCGTCGCGCGGTCGCCTCCCAGGCGGCACCCGCCAAGCTGATGAAATCGATTATCCTGTCGCAATCCGGTCCTGTTTTCTGGGAAGCCCGAGGCATGGCCGTTGATTTCCCCGGTTATACTTTCTACTGGAATAACCTAGATAAGGCGCTTCAGCTCCCGACTTTAAAACTCAAACAAGTTTTAAACGTAGCCGATGCCAACCACGAGCAAAAGCAAACCCAGCCCCCTTCCCGCTATACGGAACCAAAGCTGGTTCAACTCATGGAAAAAAAGGGAATCGGTCGCCCTTCAACCTATGCCTCCACACTCAAAATTTTGAAAGAGCGCGAATACCTGACAGTGAAAGGTAAAATCCTTCACCCGACAACCTTAGGGTTAGAAACCGATCGCGTTTTGAATCATGCCTTGCCAGACTTAATCGCCAGCGAGTTTACAGCCGCCATGGAAAACCAATTAGATGCCATTGCGGATGGGAAACAAGCCTGGGAAGGTTATCTGATTGGGTGGAACAAAAGCTACCTTCAGCCCGAGATAGAAAAGGCCAAGGTCATTATCCAGCGAGATTTTGCCGGAAAAGTATTTCGCAGTACCGAGCGCGATCAGAACCTGGAAAAATCCCGAACGAAATGCCCGCAATGCCAGACCGCGATGGGGAAAATACCGCTCAAAAAAGTGTCCAAAGGTTACTTTTTAAAGTGCATCGGCACTTGTGAGGATTTGGTTTTGTTCTGGTCGGAACGAGACAGAACATGGCAAGCCCCAGCCAATAAAGTCGGAAATGGTGCAGACAAGAAGCCCGCCGAGCTGACCGAAACACCTTGCCCCAGTTGTAAAAAACAAATGGAAAAGTACAACTACACCAAAGATGGTGTGGAAAAGCAGCTTTTACGGTGTTCGGACGCAACCGCCCGCAGTAAAAAAAATCATGCGGATGCCGTCTACTTTTTCGTCAAAGGCAAGTGGTGGAGCCCCAAACACGGGGAATTAAAATAAGTTTATCTACTTTCTTTTTTCTGTTGCTTGGCCGCCTTTTTTTCCTTCATGGTTTTAGCAGGCTTTTTCTTTTCTTCTTTTTTCTCGTGTTGCTCTTTACCCATAATGGAACCTTCCCTTCAATTCAAAAATTTTAACTTCTTGATTATACCTTCTTTGCTGAGCCAAATAACCCTTTCGAACGATCCGGGTTTGGCTCATAATGCATGCTAGTGAATAGACAAAATAAAATGGGGATGAAGTAACGATGACGACTCTCGTTTCAATCGACACGACACCAAACCCCAATAGTTTAAAGCTCAATGTAGGGGAAGCCTGGGCAAGTAGTGCGACTTATACACGCGGCAATATGGCTTCCGCACCCCAAGTGATTCAAAAGCTTTTACAAATTGACGGCATTGAAAGTGTGTTCGCGAGCGCCACTTTTCTGACCCTGAACCGGCACCCGAAAGCGGATTGGGAAGTTCTGCTAAAAGCTGTCCATTCAGCTTTTCAAGCAGATAGTGAAAGCGGAAATGTAACACCCCCCACCCCAACCCTCCCCCTCAATGGGAGAGGGGACAGTAATCACTTAGAAGAAGCTAAGATAACACTCTCAAATAATGGGCAGGTCCAGGTTTTGGTTCAAACCTTCCGAGATATTCCCATTCAGGTAAAAGTGAGCCAGGGCATCAACGAGAAACGGGTCGGCTTACCGGAACGTTTTGGCAGCTTGGCCCGTGAACTTCAAAAGCACTGTGGTGCCGATTACCTGAAAGAACGCCATTGGGCCGATTATGGGTTTCGTTACGGCACTTTGGAAGAAGTCGCCCAAGAAATCATTACAGAGATTGAAAGCCTTCTGGATGAAAACACCCTAAGACAACGGGGCATGGACATTTTAGGGACTGTCGTGGGTACAGCAGATATAAAGCCCGCCCATACAGAACAACCCGCCTGGCACGAGCGATTGAAAAGCATCCAGGAAACAGAAGCTTCCGAAAAAACCCAGGCCTTTTTTATTGAAGCCTTGAACGATAACCAGGCTCAAATCCGTCGCTGGGCAGCGGCGAAACTCGCCGGTATTAAAACAGCTGAGTCTGTAGCCGCGTTATCTCGTAGCGTACTTAATGATGCCAATGTGGGTGTTCGCAGAACTGCCGGGGACAGCTTATCCGATATCGGAGACGCAGCTGCAGAAGCGACCATGTGCCAAGCCTTAGGGGACAGTAATAAGCTCGTTCGATGGCGCGCAGCCCGTTTTTTAGCAGAACTGGGAACAGAAGCGGCGCTGCCGGCTTTGGAAAAAGCAAAAAACGATTCCGAATATGAAGTCCGCATGGAAATTGAAGCCGCCATCAGGCATATTCAGGAAGGAAGTGGCGTTGTCACGCTTCCGGTCTGGAAGCAAATGGCTGAAAATCAATTCTAAAAGACTGCCGATCTCCTCCGTACTGCGCATAGTTCTAAATGATTTCCTCCCTTACAATAGAAAAAGGAGAGTCTCTCGTGGGAGCAGGGGAAACCTGATGAACTTTGTACCGGAACAAACGCCGCTCATTATTTTATCGGAAGGCTGTTTTGGAGAATCAACGTCTAAGCTCGCTTTGGGTGTCATCCGATACGGACGATGGCCGATTGCCGCTGTTATCGACTCCTCCCATGCCGGACAATCCATTAAGCAACTCACAGGCTTGAATTGTAATTCACCGATTGTCCCTCATCTGAAAGCGGCTTTAGATCATTGCGAATTGCATGAAGGCCTGCCGCCCAAAGCTTTATTACTGGGAACGGCCCCTCCCGGAGGACAAATTCCTCCCGAGTGGATAGCCATTATCAAAAAGGCGTTAGAAGCAGGGCTTCATATCATCAATGGTTTGCATTTCTTTCTCCATGAAAATCCGGATCTTGTCGCTTTAGCCAAACAACACAACCTACAGCTTTGGGACGTACGCGATCCGGAATGCTATGGAAAAAACCGATTTAAAACTATCGCATTACGACCCGAGCGCCCTAAGAATGTGCGTGTCATTACGATGGTGGGCACCGATTGCAGCGTTGGCAAAATGCATACGGCCTTGGAGCTGCATAAAATGGCACTTCAGGCAGGGGCTTCCAGCGGTTTTATTGCCACCGGGCAAACGGGTATTTTAATTATGGGTCGTGGTGTTCCTCTGGATCGCGTGATTGGTGATTTTATGGCGGGTGCCATTGAGCTTTGCATTCAGGAAGAAATCGGTCGATTGGAAGCCAAACGCCCCGGTGATACCCATTGGATTTTTGTAGAAGGACAAGGCTCCCTGGTTCACCCGGCCTATTCAGGCGTTACGTTGAGCTTACTTCACGGTAGTAATCCGGATGCCCTGATTCTCTGCCATAAAAGTGGTATGAGAACTGTCAGGCATTACCCCAATCTACCACTGCCTTCCATTCCCCAATTTGTCAGCCTTTACGAACTCATCGCGGCAAGCAGTCGGGAACCTCATCTGCCAAAAGCACGAATTATCGGCTTTGCAGTCAACACATCGGAACTGAAAACATCCCAGGCCATGGCGTATCTTGAGAAGTGCCAAAAAACGACCGGGTTGTGTAGTATTGATCCGGTTCGCCAAGGCGCTAAAAGTTTATGGAGCGCCCTTCAGAAACATAAATTTTCATAAAGGTTACTTATGAAACTCAGTTGGCATCCGCTCCACATTCCCTATGAATTCACCTTTACCATTTCACGCGCTTCGCATGATGGCGCAACCACGGTTATTGTGGAGCTTCAGTACGCCGACAATAAAGGCCAGAAGCACACAGGACTGGGTGAAGCGGTTCCTTCCGCCTTTTATCATGAGACTCCGGAAACCGTATGTGCCTTTTACCAAGGGCTCGTCGATGAAAAAGTATTAGATGATTTAACACCCTTTGATATCCAAGTTTTACAGGATCGCTTCAAGCTCATCGACGGCAATCTGGCGGCGAAATCTGCAATCGATATGGCTTTTTACGATCTGCAAGGGAAAATTCTCCAGCAGCCCGTTTGGCGACTTTGGGGCTTGGATAAAAATCAGGTACCCAAAAGCTCCTACACCATTGGCATCGCAGACCTCGATACCGTTAAACGAAAAACCGAAGTTGCCTTATCTCGCGGATATGACATTCTGAAGGTGAAGCTCGGCTCACCCAAAGATGTCGCCTTGTTTGAGGCCATTCGAAAGCTTGCCCCGGCCGATACGATTACCATGCGCGTGGATGCGAACGCGGCGTGGGAGGTTCAGGATGCGATCGAGATTTGTCAGCTGTTGGCTGAGAATGCTGTTGAATTTGTAGAAGAGCCCTTGAAACTGGATAGCAGCCCGGATGCCTATGCACGTTTAAAAGCTGAAAGTGCTGTTCCGCTGATGGCGGATGAAAGTTGCCATACCCGCGCTGATATTCCGCGTTACGCCCAGTATTTCCATTCGATCAATTTGAAACACACGAAGACCGGTGGGCTCACCGAGGCCATGGCGATGATCCATACAGCGAAGGCTCATGGGTTAAAGATTATGCTCGGCGGCTTTGGAGAGTCGTCGCTATCCGTGACGGCCTTCGCGCAGCTTGCCCCCTTGGTGGAGTACTGCGATCTCGATGGTGCTTTATTGATGGCTGAAGACGCTTATGAAGGAATCACCTGGCACGGCAATGCCTTTACCCTCTCTGATAGTCCTGGCTTTGGTGTAAAAGTAAGGCATTTTCATAAATCTTCAGAGTAAGTATTTACAAATTCTGCCTCTCAAATTATAGAAGGAAGCTCCGCTAGATAATTAGCAATGTCCTTTATAGTATGAACCTCAAATAGATCATCAATCGGCGATTCTGGAACACTTGCACCCAAAGCTATTGAACTACCTGTAAGTGTATGAGTAATATTGTCCAATACCTGAACCCAATCTCGATTAGCACCTTGAATTGCTCTGTTTCTTAGATTCATGGCCAACATAATTTTACTAGCTATTTCATCCTGAACGACAGCATCTGGCAATGGAATTAGTGTTTTAGCTACGTCCTCATCTAATATTGCAGGATAACTAGAACCAGTACTCCATTTCCTAAATTGCTCCAGAGTACTTACCAAACGTAACGCATAATGCAGAAAGAATGGGTTAACACCAGCTTTTGGTCTAATTATTGAAAAACCTGTGGAAGCAATCTGATTATGTAAATGAGGTGGCACTACGGCAATTGCACCTCTTGTTGGTCGGCAAGTTGACACAACAATGTCAAATGCTTGAACCACTTTTCTCGCTCTTGAAGGTGCTTCCTCACCCATTAATTCTTGAGGTGTGGCAATAACACCAACTGAAACATCTATACAAGATATATCAATATATTGAAATGCTACTTCAGGATTTTTCAACGGATCTCGCTTGTCTTTACCTATATCTGCAGCAGCATCAACACGACTAAGTAATTCTTTAGGAAATTTTTTTATGCCTTCTGGAGGCAAATGAAAATCAATATCCCATCTACCAGAATTGTATAATTCTCTGCGAGTTAATAGTAATCTCTTCATGACCACACCATCGTAGAATGAAATGCTTCGATTGCTTCCTCAACTTCAGAACCTAATTTCTTCTTACCTGTTGCCTCGTAGCCTAAATTTTCGACCTCACATAAAAATATTGATTCCTCCTCATTTGGCTTCTCAGCATTATTTAATTTCTGAAGTACGCACAAGCAGGTTTTTACCATGGCTCCAAAAGGAGTAAAGGCTTCTTCTGGAAAGAAAAAAACAGCCTTAATTTTTGCAACATTGTATAGCCATTTCCTTACAAAGAGTACACTTTTGCCTTTCATCAAATGTTCAGGAAGTACTATTGCCATTTTTCCCCCTGGCTTTAAAAATTGGAGACTTCTTTCTAGACCCAATATTTCTAAGGGAAGGGATTTCTTCTTATGCCCCAAATCAAAACGGCCAAGTAGTTCCATAACTTCCTGTCTCATAATACTTCCAAAGGGTGGATTAGTGAGCACTATGTCAAAGACTGCAGGATCAGCTCTTCCATCATCTCTTAACGCTATAATGTCAGGATAATTATCGAAACTGAGTAATGCATCCTGATTTCTTATATTAGGGCGTGTCATTAATTAAGCCAAATGACAGAAGAGGCTAGAAAAATCGCACCGAGGAACGTTTTAGCGAGTTTGTCGTACCGGGT
>Ga0105239_10003029_pt1 | contig 20922 bp, 11 predicted proteins | sample KBSC44metaG_FD_92761 | JGI IMG/M metagenome (GOLD analysis project Ga0105239, IMG submission 92761) | Corn rhizosphere microbial communities from Kellogg Biological Station, Michigan, USA - KBS C4-4 metaG | ecosystem: Host-associated > Plants > Roots > Rhizosphere > Soil | place: Michigan, USA... | reverse complement strand
GCAAAGTTGCGAGTGGAGGACAATGACGTCCCGGATGATAGCGGACGCCCCCCCCCCAAGATTCTGGGTTGACGGTGGTCAGAGTGACCGCTGAGCCAAAGCCACTGGGGGTTCCCTGGGGTCCCTGGGCTTGCACCAGCCATTGCTCCATTGCTGGGGCCACCGTCCACATGCAGCCCACTTTTCTCACACAACCCTCACACTCTGCAACCAGTGACACAAGCAACAAGCCACAGCAAAAGCCAGATAGGGCCCGCCACATCGTCATTTTCATCATCGACTCCACCACAGCAGCCAGGGATCGGCTCTATACCATGGGTGCATTTTGCATTTGGACCCATAACAGGAAACAATAGTGAAGGGAATACTCGACAAACGTACCAGAATAATTTTTGTGTTTGGCTGGGACAATGTTGGAGTAGGCGCAGGTACGGAGTACGGGCACGAGGAGAGCTCTGGCGAGCTTGTAGGGGCCCTGGGACTGGCTGCACGAAGTTGGAGCTCGATGCCTCAATGGCTTGAAGCTTGAAGCTTGGAGATGGACTTTCTTACATTCTAACAGGTTCTCACACGAAGATGGACGGGCGCTTGGTTCGATGGTTTGATTTTGGCGGCAAGCTTAATAACCCGCTCAGTGCTCACCATGCAGCTGGATAGTGCAAGCACGATGTTGCCAACGCTCCCCTCGGTCTCGTCGTCAAAGCAACAAGCCGCTCACGTCATCGGGTTGCATGTCTGCATCAGGAGCTTCACCTTTTGGACAAGGCCCCAAAATTCCTATTTGTGAAGTCTGTACTCGGTACGAGTACTAACAATTATCGAGGTGAAGAGTGTAGTATCCACAGCTTAGAGTATCAGTGCCAAAGGCAGCTAAGTTGCCATCTCTAGCCTGATATCTGCATGTGTAAGTTTGTTCTGTCGCCTGCTGTATGCAGATCGAAGCTGCCACATTTGATCACCAACTGCTGATCCTAGTATGGTACTCCGTACATAGTACTCCGTACGAGTACACATTCATTCGGTACGGGCTCCAACGATCGGCAGCCACAGCCACAGCCACACCCGACAAACACCATCAGATCCTGGTCAAACCCATTCACTTTCCCCTCCCCACGCTCTTGGTAGGTCTGAAGTACAGAGGACCTAGGTACAGGATCGTGTACGGAGTCCGTGTTGGACAAATTGCCAGTAGTTACAAATCCGATATGAGTTTTAGGTGGGTTTGTGGTGCCTGGCTAGTACTCGTAGCACCAGATGCCATCACAAGTGATATAGTTGCCCCAATGACTGATCTCTTGTGCACGACATACCAAGTATCGCTATTTGTCTCTTTGGTTTGCCAACGCTTCGTTCAGTCTCCTTGTCTCCCAAGCTAGTTGTTGCGCCTTGCCTCCAAATCTGCGATCGTTAGGCCCGATCTTGCGCTTTCGTACCACTAGTTTGCCAGCTCTGTTCTTAGTATGAGTTGGACGACTAATGGATTTGGCCCTAACAGATCCAAAAGACGACAGAGCACCATCGAGTTGATCCTTTGGCCTGAAGGCACGCCGCGCTGTAGCTGTCCCATTGATCCGCGAACGCTTCTTCGCTCGCCGACTGGTTGCTCCTACAATTTTGGAAGAACGGCTTTTGGAAGCCTTTGCTCGTCTCTTCGATGCTTTGGGAGGCTTCGGGACTCCACGATCGCTTTCGACTTCATCCGAAAATTCTTCGACTTGCTCATCCTCGGTAGTTGGATCGTTGGTTTCGTAGTCAGATTCTGCCGAGTCTTCAATTTCCAATATCTCAGAGGCCTCACTTTCGTGCTGGACATCTTCAGCAGTGGGCAGCTCATCCATGTCCGAGCTGTCACCCACCACTCGCTTTCTCTTTCGACTTCTTGGGAGTACAGAGGACAGACTACCGTCTACACCCCTTGTTCTCGCAATCTCTCTAGTCAAATTCGGGGCTGTGGTGGTCCGTGCAATGCCTTCGTGAGAAAGGGGAACCACAGCTCGAGTATTGGCTGGCCGCTCTCCTGGTTCCCAAAAATCCTTGACCTTCTCCTCTGGGTAATTGTAGTTGTACAGCAGCTCCTCTCCGGCTTTGATGTGACGTTTGGCGAATAGCCCAACACGCACCACACCACTGCACCACAGCATCTTCGGCTCTACATTTATGTGCTCCTCCCTCTGAGAATTGTTCATAAACCTCATCTTGTTGCCGTTGTTGGATGCGTCGATTTCTTGAGCCTTGTTGATCATGAAGAGATATTCTTGACCAAGCACATGATACATGACTCCTCTTCTATTACCCTCGGACTTGCTGATCACTTCTCCTGTATACTCTCCAAGAAATTCTTCCTTGGGAATATCCGTCCGGCTGTAGAGACCGTACCCTTGGATTTGACTTGGCGCCTTCGTTGTTGGAGCAGGGAGTCCAAGCTGAATTCGATTGTTCCTACACCTGCCTTTCCGAATCTCGTCGTTGTATTTATTGTAGGAATCCAATACTTCAAATACACCACATTTCCCACAAAGCGATGGATCACACTCTCTGTTAAGTTTCCAGCACTCACAGCGGTTGTCTTTGAAACAGACCTTGTTCCCTCGGGCTACACAACTGCATCCCTTGAATCTTCGCTTGCAAGACTCATCGCAACCACAGAAGCGCTCACAGTGCACCTTGTATCTGTAGCAATTGCATTTCGGATCATTGTGGCAAGGTCCTTCATGCGAACAGGGGAGGAATGGAGGGCGCTGGTCCAAGTCCCCACTTCTGCTTACGTCCATTATCGTCGGGGGCTTCCTCTTTTTCTTGACTGCATTTGCATGTCTTTGACCAGAATTGCTGTCAGACATAGTATCTCCATCCAGTGACGGGTGTGGTCTCTGAATCATGCAGTAAATCATATGGCTAAAGACCTGTTCACATGTCACGTCCTTGACAATGCGAGAGATGATACATGGCCCTCGAGTATGATTGAGATAGAATCGCATCACCTTCTCAACAAGCACTCTGTGCGACTGGGAGAGGAATGGTTGGAATGTTGCATCTGATATCTTGATCTTTCGTCGACGAGACACCTCCCAGAAACAAGACCTGCTACAAACCTCATTGCTCGGGAAAGATGACCGAGTCTGAGCTGTTACTCGGCTGTCCCCGCTGATGGTGCCGTCAGGCTGTCTGCCTAGGATATCTTGCAGGTCTTGTGATGGATCGACACAAAAAGCTCCACATAAATGTGGCTTATGTTCACTTTGGTCGCTTCCAGGAAGTGACATAAATTGCCTTACGTTCTGTTTCTTCTCTTCATCGTTGATGTAGGCTTTGGGTTCTTCGGCGTTATCGTCGTCTCGGTCCTCTACAAAATTGCCATGGGATGGGCAATGATGACGGAAGCAGATCATACAGGGTTCGGATCCGTTTTCGTCGTCCTCCCATTCGTCATTCGGTGGCTGTATGAGTCCGCTAGCGACAATGTGCCACAGGCTTATTCCGCTCACTTGATGAAATACAGAAGCAGCCAGACCAGCAAAGGCAAGAGTTCGATCGCTCGGCCTTTCTAACTCGTCAAATTTGTTCCTGCTGAAGGCTGTGATCATCTCTTCATAGTTTGCAAGCTCGCAAGTCGAACATCTTTTCCTCCATTCAGAGCCCCAGGCTTTGGCCGATTCTGTTGACCACGGTAGTGAAAGCCGGCGAGCTGGCTCGAAATGATCTCGAACGAAATAATATAAAATATGATCTGGCTTGATCTGTAAAGTTTCAAACAGTTGTTCTGCCCATGGCTTCCAAAGCCATATCAATTCCTGGCAGTCTCGTTGGGCTTTCAAACTGTCATAGTTATTGTTGAAACGCAGTCCAAGCTCGTGGTATTTTTCCGTCGCATCAGGATCTTGGATCTCATCCTCTGCGTCATAGGGGCGGTACTTTTGAGTATGACAGTTCGGTCCGAGAAAAGTAGAGGCAATTCTGCCTATCGCCTTATATTTGGGGAGTATTGTTCCTCCTGCCTTGAAGCGTTTTTCAACAGCCCGAGACAACATCGTCTTCTTTGGGATTGGTCGAGCCGGAACATTGCCCGAGCCGTTCATCTCAAATGTTTTGGGGGCATCCTCGGCATCCTCAGAGCTTCTTTTCCCAAATGCAAGCTTGAAAGGATCAGGTAAGGCTGGGTTAAGGCTTGGAAGACGTCGAGACTTCATGTCGAACGTCGCTTGCCTCAAGTCTGCCTGAACGGACTTTTCTTGCCAACTATGTTGATCTTTTTGCAAAGTATCAACCAAATTTCTTACAGCATCAATGCTTAGATCGATTTCTGGAGGTGGATCTGATTCATCCGACGAATCATGATTGAGGTCTTTGTCTGCGATTACTGGCTCGTGGCTGAGATTCCGCTCCTGGCGAGAGTTGCGGACGTGTAACCGGCTTTCAACACCAGGGCCACTCATTTGGCCTCCTGTCGGCTTCATGTACATTTTCGGTCTCTGATCAACATCAAACCCCATCTCAGACTCTGAATAAGATCTTGGACTTTCTGGGCGCTCAATACTGGAGCTGACGCTGTTGCGGCGTGGCAACCGTAATTTGACTATCAAAGACGGGCGCTGCTCACGATCTAGAGTATTAAGTTGATAAACACAGTGTGATTGTCTGGCCTTGCATGAAGTGCACGGGCGAAGGCCGTCGCATGTGATGTTGATACGAAGACAATTTTGACAGATTTGCGACCCAGCGTTGTCAGATCCCAGGCGGCGTGCCTCCTGTTCGGGTGCTTTCTGTTCCGCCGATACCACTTCCCTGCGTTGTCGAGGATGCGTTGGTGGGGTAGAGAGCCTCCCCAGTTGCGCGAAATCCGGAGTGAATAGGCGAGTTGAGGAGGTGTTATTCTTGTGTGTAATGGCTGAATATCCGTTCGAGGTTCTACTCAGACTTTTCATTGTAATATCACCATTTGAGGTGGCCGTTCGCCGTTGCGTTGGGGGCGTGGAACCATTTGAATGATTTAAAGACACTGTTTGGGCGCCAGCGACCACTTCTGTTCTTGGTGAGTTGGTTGGTGGTGCGAAACGGCCAGGTAAACGGATGCCATGGGGGAATTGCGTCGAGCCTAACGAATATGGCTTTGAGAGATTGAATGGTTTCTCCGAAGGCTGGTGCCTCAGATATGAAGCGTGCCGTTCGGTTGCATTGGCCGTCTGATGGACATAGCCAGATTGATTTGTGCTGTTTCTCCTGGATGGGCCTTCGTCTTCAGAGTCGGACAGTACGATTGGCTCACGTGCAGAACCCATGGTTTGAACGCCTCGTGAGAGTCCAGGTGAGACTCAGGTGAGTTATAGGTGAAATGAAGGCAGTAGATGTTCACAACACCTCCCCTTCAAGCCCACTTGCAGTCGGATTGGAGCGAAGAATCATCGCCACGCGGTCTGGCCCTCCTTCCCAACATTCATATGTTCATAAGACGCGTCCAAAAACCGCGTCTGACGCGCGTAGTAAGAGATCAAAGGAGGGCGCAGTCAGAAAAAGTTGAAGTCTTTCTTCACTTACTGAGGAATAGGGGTGTATAGCAAGGTAAGCAGGACGCGGCCGACGACCCAGCACAATGGCTTGAGAGGCTAAAACTCCCAATGCGAGTGCTTGGAGGCTGGAGGCGAGACTTGAACGGGTTTGACGGGATCGAAATACGAGGTCTTGGCATTAGGCACAATCTCAGCCTTCCTTTGCCTCAAAGTCCAACAACGCACTTGAAATTTCCCGCTACGGACTAATATTTAATTTTGTCTTTGGCCACCCCCTACACTATGCTCAAACAATAGCCCTCCGCTATTGAATGACTTCTGTCGGAACCCAGCATCTGTTGCTTTTCAAAAGCTAAGAGAAATCTGGATGCTCCAATCCGGGGCGGCATGCCTCCCCGTGACTGCTTTGCAAGTGCTGCAATGTCACCATGAGGTTTTCATACTTGTAGGCCAAGGACCGTGGCTTCGTGTCTATGACCAGGCAGGTACTCAACATGTGAACCAATCAATTTTCGACTCACAGCCCATACACGGGATCGAGCTCATCGCAGAATATGAACCTCGAACGCTACCCTTTCAATTCAATATCGTTGTTTGGGGCGGCCGCTGGGTGCGCTATGGAATCCTCAACATCGAATCCAGGGCGGATCAATTTTCTTTCTATAGACTGACTGTCAACCTCAAACCCAAGTTTGATGCTCAAGACTGGGTGCTGAAGGCTGCTATGAATCAGAGCAGTGCATTAGACTCAAGCGAGGCGTCTGTGACAAGCACGTTTATGCTCACTTCTCATAACACACTGTTAGAGGTTGGTCAGAAAGTATTCGCCGACTCAGATCTACTGAGTCATGATATCGTTCTCAAAATACAAGGCCCGCAAACCTTTTTATACTCCGCGGATATTAATGTTGTCGATGCGAATTACATCATTATTGCTTCCGGGACAGTCTTTGGTGAGATTGTGACCTGGACTTGCCAAAGAGCAAATTATTCTGAATCATGGGTGTCGATTCTCAGGAATAGATACAATGGACACCGAGGCTCCGTTTTTGGAGTAAATATCTCTCCACCATTGACCTTGAATGGAAGCCTCACGAGACTAATGGCAAGTTGCAGTGACGATCGCACGATACGAGTTTGGGACATCGGTGATTGCGACCAGTCCAGTCCAGTAATAGACTCTAAGTGTTTGCCAGTCCAAACCGGCTTCGGCAGTACGTCACATCGTGAAGACCTCCAACTGGCTGCAACCTGGGGCCACGCATCTCGCATCTGGGATATTTTATTCGATATAAGACAGAACATCTCGGGTCAAAATGAAGTCTTTCTTCTTTCCAGGGGTGAGGATGCAACCTGTCAACTATGGAGCTTGAAAATGGGGATTGACATGCAAGCGAACCAACCATTCGTCTTGAATCCTTTAATGCAGGATCGACATCATAACGGGAAAAACATTTGGTCCTTCACCCAAATCAGAACCGGATCTTCAATGAAAGTATACACAGGCGGTGCTGATGGTCAATTGAGCCTTAGGACCATCGGTGATGGCGAAACGTCGTTCTCTCATACCTCCAAATCTTTCAAAGAGATTACTAGGTATGGGAAGGCTTTGAGGCTGTATACTTTTATGACCCATGAGGAATGCCTAGCAACAACAGAGTATGGGGAGTTGTTCTTGGTATCAACCAAAAGAGTTTCGGCCCCTCTTAGCTGGGTGAAAATGCTCGATTCCGATTCCAAAAGCAGTTTTATTATGTGTCATTTGCGGAAGAGCCAGTTGGTTCTTCTAGGAAGGCAAAATGGGTCACTGGCTATTTTACAATTCCCCAGCCGCCAACTAATTCCACTCTCAGCATCACTACCCGCTGCCATCGCGTGGATCCATACCTTACACGAACCCGATCCAGTGGAAGGATTGTCAACTTGCATGATAGCATGCCTGGCGAACAGGCAAGCTTTTATCTTGTGGTTGCAGGTTACTACTCCGCTAGAAATCGAGATGGCATCTCTCACGCTCCCGGAGACGTTTACAGTCACGGCTTCCTGTTATGAACCTGTAACAAAAACTCTGATCCTGGGCTCTCGTGCTGGTGCATTGGCTCTTTATTTTGGTATATCGAAGAGTACAGAGCCAGCTGTAAGCTCGTCATGTTTCCGCCATGTGCATGGAGAAGACTGCATCACATCTCTCAAGATTCTTGGGGCCAAGTCCGAGACTGAATCTGGTGTAAACGGAACCATGCACATACTCACAACTGGGAGGGATGGATGTTATGCCGTCCATTCCATCTCTTGGGACTCGACTACAAGGGCGAACCAACCTCACTTCTCCACTCTTCATATTTCTTCACCTCCCTTCGGTCCAAATATTGAGGGTGCATACTTCACAAGCAGTGGTATGAAAAATAATACCAAACCATTTGATCTCATTTTATATGGATTTCGCTCTACGTCTTTTGTCGTGTGGAATGAGACTCAACAGTGTACACTCTACTCGGTGGATTGTGGTGGATCCCACCGAAGCTGGTGTTACACCGACTCGGGTGCCCAAATCGACAGCAAAGGTGTTCAGACTACAGATCCAGGTCCAGTTCCTCAAGATGCAGTGCGTGCATTTGTATGGACTCAAGCCGGTAACTTCAATTGGGCCAGCTTACGAGGATCAAGCCCCAGTTTTATAGTCAAGGGTGGTCATGGCCGTGAAATCAAGGCAATTGCCAGCTGCGGAAGATCATATGAATGCAATTCCCAGAGCTTGCCAATGGTGGCTACTGGCGCAGAGGACACCAATATCCAGCTTTTTATCTTGTCCATTGGCCTATTCAAGAATCCCGACGACACACTGTTTCAGCCTCTTGCTGTTTTGAAAGGTCACACAGCAGGCCTTCAACATTTATGCTTCTCTCCTTCTGGGAGATATCTTTTCAGTAGCGCAGGGTGTGAAGAATTCTTTGTCTGGAGGTTGACCTTTAACGTTCCTTGCATCGATGTGGGCGTGGTATTGCAAGATCAGATGCCGAAAGAGGATGAGGACTTCGATGCCAGGATTATGAGTTTTGATCTAAGGGACATCTCAGATAACTCATCCGTTGAGGCACGTCATAAATCCGCCTACCTGATAACACTAGGTTATTCGAATGGCAAGGTGAAAATCGTCCAGTACACTCCCGCCGGTAACCGGGGCCAGGGAAGATTTGAAAAATTAAAGGAGATTCAATACGGCTCCTTCTGTTTGATGCAAACATGTTTCCCTTCGGATCATATGCAGCCTGGGACAGAGCTGTTTAGCTCATATATCTTGTCTGCGGGGAGCAATGGATGCTTGAACATCTGCACCTTCAATTTGACCGACATTCGAACCGTCCAGCCCTCGATTGAGGTTTCCCGAGTCCACCAGAGCAGTATCTTATCCATGGACACTGTGTCTCTGCTTCAAGGATCATGGCTGACTGCAACTGGTGGCGATGATAACGCACTCGGTCTCACAATCGTATCACCAGCGGCTAGCTCGTCAGTCCCCAACGCAACTTCTACACGCTCACTTCGTATCCCCAAGGCACACGCTGCTGCACTAACGGCATTGAAGATTGCTAGGGTCAAGCGCACTATTGACGGCTTTGAGCTGACAATAATCAGTGTTGGGAACGACCAACGAGTCAAGATATGGATAGTGAATGTGTCTGACTTCTTCCTCGACAACACCACGGACAAGCTCATAGATGGATTCAGGGTGAAGAGGGGCGGTGCTGTTTGGACAACAGTAGCTGATGTTAGTGCAATTGAGCTTGTGGAAAGGCTAGAAGACGATGCCTTGCAGGAGGATGAACATCAGATCCCTATTCCAAAGAAGTGCAGAATGATGATTGTCGGAGTGGGCATGGAATTGCTGGACGTTGACCTGGATCCAAATTAATCATGTGAAATGATATCGCTTGTTCTAACTTCTCAGCCTCAGCTCTAGGCTGGTGTGTAAGGATATGATGGATGTGGAATCAGGGCGAGGATAGATACATGCCCTGTGATGGGTCGCTTCGTGTGAATACTTAGATTCTCAAACTCTCTCGCCTACAGTGTAGTCGCTCCTCGTATCGCAACAACCTTCCTCTGCGTTGTCATGCTTATTGCTTCGCAAAAGACTGTAAACCCTTTTCAAAGTTATACTCGTGTTCAAAGATTCTTTCTACTATATTTCTATTTGAGCATGCGGAACATCACTCCCTAGTAGTCCGTTCTGAGAAGGAGGATACCCAGTTGATTAGGCCTGTGAGACCTTCCAGCATTACGCTGGGTTCAAGTGTGCAAAAAGGGAATGGAGACCCAAAAAGTTTAGTCTCACTGGGGATCGAACCCAGGACCTTTTCCGCGCCACTGTAAAGGAAACGTGATGAACCACTACACTATGAGACTGTTTTTTTGATTGACCACAAATCGACCTTGGAGATCGGAAAATCTGTGGGCAAAAAGTCGATCATTTTTTCGCTTCTTTTTATTAAGAATAACGTCACCGTTTGATCCATGAGGCCCGACGCTCGGCGAGGAATGGAATTTCGCTTGAGATATGTTTTCACGCCCTGTCACGCTCGATGTCCTTGATTCGGGCGCATTTGCCTAGATCCAATACCATGAGAAATCCAGTCCTCAATTGTGAGGAGCCAAGGTAACTGCAATTACTGTGCGCGTAATAATAGCCACCGGTCCTCCTTTCTTCCAAAGCCAGTGGAAAATGGACATCTGCGCTTAATTGCGGGTGGCCCTTGCAGTTCAGAAATCATACCTTTGATTCAGAATGAAGGCAAGTTGCCTAGCCATTGGCCATTGGTCATATATTTTTAGCGGCCCAAATTCTGCTTTAACCCGTGTCGATCAAAATACCATCCGCTAGTAATTCCCAATCCTGCTCGATGTCGGATTCAATAGTGGTTGATCTGGAATGCCTCAAGTCATCGCTGACAGCGAGAGCGGATATAGTGGAATTTAAAACATATGTCCGGCCGACGGTAGGCAAGATATTAAGGTTCCCCAGCAGATACACAAAATTAAATACGTTGCGAAACATACAAGGAGCATTGAAGCCGGTATTAACTCTACGTTCGCATCAGAATGTCATCTAAGCCAGTCTGGTTCATTACTGGCTCAAGCGGGGGCTTAGGCCTGGCGCTGACCCGATACGCATTATCTCAGGGACATAGACTTATTGCAACATCACGAAATCCATTGAGAACTCCAGAGCTCGTAGCCGAGGTGGAAGACAAGGGCGGGAAATGGTTGACCCTGGACGCACTCTGGGAGGAAAGGTCCATAAAGGAGACGATTCAGCAAGCGGAGTCCATATTCGGGCATCTTGATATCGTCATCAACAATGCCGCATACTGCGTGCTCGGTTCAACAGAGGATATTCCAGATGCGGAAGTCCTTGCCCAGATGCAAGTGAACTTTTTGACACCGCTGCGTATCATGCGAGCAGTTCTCAGTGGGATGAGGAAGCGCAACTCAGGAGTCATCCTGAACGTCTCGAGTGCGCAAGGGCTATGTCCAAGTCCAGCAAATGGCATATATGCCGCTAGTAAGGCTGCCATGGAAGCAGCCTCAGATGCTCTGGGGGCAGAGGTTGCTCCTTTCGGCATCAGGGTTTTGATAGCCTTGCCGGGAGCTTTCAGGACCAACTTCGCCAATGCAGGCGCACTTACCAAGCCTTCTGAGCCATACTACGCCAACGAGCACCCGGTCGGGAAAAGGCTTAAATGGATTCACGAGTTGGGATCTGGGTCAGCAAGAGGAGATCCAGAGAAGGCGGCGAAAGTTATGTTCGAAGCAGCAACCGGGGAGGGAGAGTTTGGTGAACTAATCGCAAAAGAGAAGTTCTTGCGAGTGTTCATTGGGCCTGACTGCTGGCAAGTCGCGGACACGAAAGTCAAAGAGCTAAGAAGGACAATTGATGCGGAGAAAGACCTTGCCGGGAGTACGGATTTGTGAGTTCGTGGGCACTCTCAAACCTCGCCTTGAGCCTTCTAGACGCATACGCCAGGCAGCACCATGATCGCTGTTAAAACCCTTAGCTGCGCTCGGGCTTTATCGACGATTCGGGCCCTGTTAAAGTCCTCTATCCGCCTGCAGGTTGCTGAGCACCGTGAAGTATCTGCATCTGCATATGCTATTGCAATAAGTAGTCAGGGATTCCGTAGAGCACTACCCTCTGACAAAAAACCTCGAGATGGTTGATTGTCAGAATGCCCCCTCGAATGAAGGTCCTTGCGGGATCTGGTTGAGAATACTCCGTACAAAAACAAGCTTTTCAAGGCGATGAACCATGGCATGGCTTTAAAGCCGGGGAACCCACCCAAGTCATCCTGACCTGCCTTAAATCCGCGGGTACACGCCCCGAAGTACGGAGTACGGAGTCCTCGTACGAGATAGGCACCCATTTGTTTCTTTGCAACTCGCACCTTGGTGGAACTCGTAAGGTCTGAATCGGCTCCCAATCCAGAAGTCAATATACGGAGCGACGACAAATGAAACCCAGCACCCCAAAAAGATATCCAAAAAGTTACGAGTACTGAAATGTGGGATCACTAGATCGACTCCGTGGGGCTTGTTGGGGCGACAACCTCGAGGACATCAAAGTGATTGATAAGCCCAATGGAAAAGACGGCACGAAGCCGCATGATAGACGTGTTGACTATTTGACCCCTCCAGCCTTCTAGGGACGGACAGAAGTGGTTCCGTAAGACACTCACGATTCCTCCTACAGAAGGTGGCTTGGGGTATCCTCAAGCCTGAAGCCCCCCATTGATGCCTAGACAAGGGATAGCTTTGGCCACATCGACGCACTAAGGACGAGTTGGCCACTCTCAATCCGCGCTTTTTGCAAACCCACCTTGCCTTGCTTCGCTTCCATTACGACAACACCGAGGCAAACAGGCATATTTTGATCCTGGCAATCCTGGTCGAGCCGGGACCACTTTCCCCCCAGTCACCGACATCTTTGCTTTTCGTTACTCCGAAGGGAAGTATTATTATCCATATGTAATTGCCCCTCTTCGGCAATCCACCCACATGAAATGGAAGTCCTCACAGTTCCAATCTTGCTCCTAGTTCTCATCGTGCAATAGCAGCAATAAGCGCCGCAATGGCGCCTGCAGATGGGGAGAAGGATGCCTCTCGAGCACTCGAACAGGTCAATGTCGAGGAAAGGGATCTGGAGAAGAACCAGAGCTCGCCCCAGTTCTTGCAAGTGCCCAGTCATCTAGGAAAGATCGGACGGGCCAAAAGCGAAGACAGCACGAGTTTATCAAGGATAGAATCGACAGCGACCGAGATAACACAAGTCAGTAGCGCGGCCCGGGCGGTATCGACACCAAGTGAAAAACTACCATGGTACCATAAGATCAACCCTCTCAAGCGAGGCCGTGTACCTCCTATACCTGAGGAGCGAGCAGTATGTCCGGAATACAATGCTGGCTTCTTTAGCCTGTTGACATTCCAATGGATGCAATCGTTGATGACTGTTGGCTACAAGCGGCCTATCGAGTTCAACGATATCTGGAAGGTCAACCCGGATCGGAGCTCCGAAACCATGATCAAGAGGTTGATGCCGGCTTTCCAAGCGAGGACAGGGCGAGGGGAACAGAATCCTCTTGTGTGGGCTCTTTTTGATACTTTTCGGAGCGAATTTCTATTCGGCGGCATGTGTGCTTTATTTTCAGCCTTGCTTCAAGTTTTCTCCCCTTTCACGACGCGATATTTGATTCAGTTCGCCACAGATGCATGGATTGCCGACAGAACGGGTGGCAAGGCCCCTCCTATTGCCAATGGCATTGGCCTCGTTATTGGTATTACTTTTATGCAGGTCTGCCAGACCACAGCTACTAACCATTTTCTCTATCGGGGTATGGTTGTGGGAGGACAAGCACGAGCAGTCCTGATCAACACGATCTTTGAGAAATCCCTGAAGATCTCTGCTCGGGCCAGAGCCGGAGGCAAAGCCATTGAAGCTCCGCAAACCCCAGACCAACCGGACCAGACGGGGGAGGAAAAGAATCCTGATCGATCAGTCCTTGCCCGGACACTTTCAAAACGGCTTCATCCCAAAGGCGGCCCGAACGTGACGCCAGACAAAGCGGCAGGTATTGCAGGCGACGGAACCGGCTGGGGCAATGGCAAGATCATCAACCTGATGAGCGTTGACACCTATCGCGTTGATCAGGCGTCTGGAATGTTCCACATAATCTGGACGTCACCGATTCAGCTTGTTATTGTCCTTGTTGTTCTCTGCATCAATCTGGGCTATAGCGCACTATCGGGCTATGCCCTGATCCTTGTGATGATGCCCCTTCTAGCCAGAACGATAAAATCACTTTTCGCTAGGAGGAAGCGGATTAACAAGATCACCGATCAACGAGTTACTCTGACTCAAGAAATTCTGAGCTCGGTTCGATTCGTCAAATTCTTCGGGTGGGAAACCAGCTTTTTGAATCGCCTCAAGGAGTTGCGGAAACGTGAGATCAGGGCAATACAAGTATTACTGGCAATACGGAATGCAATCAACGCCGTGGCCATGTCGATGCCTGTGTTTGCCTCTATGCTTGCCTTTATCACATACTCTGTTACGGATCACGGATTATCACCAGCTCGAGTTTTCTCATCTCTTGCTTTGTTCAATTCATTGAGAATGCCACTCAATCTGCTTCCTTTGGTCCTTGGTCAGACCACCGATGCCCTCACTGCGCTAAAGCGTATTCAAGAGTTTCTCCTCAGTGAGGAGCAAGAAGAACAGGTGACTTTCAACGAGGATATGGAGGACGCAGTAGAAGTCCAACATGCCTCTTTTACCTGGGAGCGCACAGCGACTCAAGACAAGGAGCGAGTGGGCACTTTCCAAACGAAGGGCGAACTCAAAGCACAAAAGGATAAGAGAAAAGAGGATAAGAGGGCGGAGAAGGCAGCTAAAAAGGCCAAAAAGCCGCCCGGGACCTCAAATGAAGACGTGTCAAGCGAGATCACTGAAGTTGAGCCATTCAAGCTGCATGATATCGACTTCACCGTTGGCAGGAATGAGCTAATAGCTGTTATTGGCACTGTCGGCTCTGGCAAATCGTCCCTCCTGGCTGCTCTCGCTGGTGACATGCGAAAGACTGGGGGGAAAGTCATAATGGCATCCAGTCGCGCCTTCTGTCCTCAATACGCGTGGATTCAGAACGCCACTCTGAAGGACAATATTCTGTTTGGTAAGCCCCATAAAACCAAATGGTATCGCGATGTCATTGATGCATGTGCACTGGGACCGGACCTCGAAATCCTTCCAGCTGGAGATCAGACAGAGATTGGTGAACGTGGAATTACCTTATCCGGTGGTCAAAAACAACGTTTGAACATTGCACGGGCCATCTATTTCGATGCAGATATCGTTCTCATGGACGACCCACTTTCCGCTGTCGATGCCCATGTTGGGCGTCATATCATGGACAAGGCAATATGTGGTCTGATGAAAGACAAATGCAGAATTCTGGCCACACATCAGCTCCATGTGCTGAATCGATGTGATAGAATCATCTGGATGGAAGACGGCCATATTCAAGCCATCGATACTTTTGACAACCTCATGAGCCAAAGTGTTGATTTCCAGAAGCTCATGGCCACCACGGCGCAGGAGCATGTTGCTCTGGCCAAGGCAGCTGCATCAGAAGAAAAGGAGGTGAAGCCCGAAAAGAAGACCAAAAAGGGAAAGGCTGCAGCTCTCATGCAACAAGAAGAGCGTGCTGTGAAGTCAGTCAGTTGGGGTGTTTGGGGCGCCTACATCAAAGCATCCGGTTTCTGGGCCCTCTGGCCATCGATCTTCATTGCCCTGGTATTGTCTCAAGGGTCGAATATAATCACTAGTCTTTGGCTCAGTTGGTGGGTTAGTGACCATTTCGGCCTTTCTGAAGGAACATACATTGGAGTATACGCCGGTCTAGGGTTCTCCCAAGCTATGCTTCTTTTCATATTCTCGACCCTACTGTCAGTGAGCGGCACGAATGCCAGTAGAACTCTTCTCCACCGAGCGATCACTCGGGTACTGCGGGCGCCCATGTCGTTCTTTGATACAACCCCACTCGGACGGATTACGAATCGATTCTCTAAGGATGTCGACTCCCTGGATAACAGCTTAACGGATGCGATGCGTCTGTACTTCCTGACTCTGGCCATGATCCTTTCCATCTTTGCATTGATCATTGCTTACTTCCACTTCTTCGCGGTGGCACTCGGTCCATTGTTCTTGCTCTTCCTATTTGCAGCAAGTTATTATCGAGCCTCGGCCCGAGAAATTAAACGACATGAGTCCGTATTGCGGTCAACCGTCTTTGCTCGCTTCTCCGAGTCAGTTTCGGGGGTATCATCCATCCGCGCATATGGGTTACAGAAGTACTTTATCTCGAGGGTTAGAGATGCAATTGACGAGATGGATTCAGCTTACTACATAACCTTTGCCAATCAGCGTTGGGTTTCGACTCGCTTGGATGCTATTGGAAATATTATGGTGTTTGTGGTGGGTATCCTGGTGGTCACAGACCGATTTAGCGTCAATCCCAGTATCGGTGGACTCGTGTTGTCGTATGTTTTGGCGATTGTGCAAATGGTTCAGTTTACGATCCGACAATTGGCTGAGGTTGAGAACAATATGAATGCCACCGAACGTATCCATTATTACGGAACCGAACTGGCAGAAGAAGCCGCGTTGAAAGACCGGGACGTGCCACCGTCTTGGCCTGAAGCCGGCGCCATCACATTTGACAAGGTTGAGATGAGGTATCGACCGGAGTTACCACTAGTTCTTCAGGGTCTGGATTTCTCAGTCAAGGGCGGCGAACGAATTGGAATCGTGGGTCGAACTGGAGCTGGAAAGTCTTCCATCATGTCGGCTCTGTTCCGGCTGACTGAACTGTCCGGAGGTCAGATCAAGATTGACGACGTCGATATCTCGACAGTTGGGCTCCATGATCTACGATCGCGACTCGCAATTATCCCACAAGACCCCACCCTATTCCGAGGCACTATTCGATCGAATCTCGACCCGTTCAATGAACATACTGATCTCGAACTTTGGACGGCACTTCGCAAGGCAGATCTGGTTACGCAGGACGTTGATCCTAACGACAAATCCCCGAGACCACAAACCGCGGAAACTGCAGCAACGTCGACTTCGAATGTGAATGGACCACCGGCTCCCAGCCGAATTCACCTTGACAGCCAAGTGGAAGAGGAGGGGTTGAATTTCTCACTCGGTCAGAGACAATTGATGGCGTTGGCCAGAGCGCTGGTCCGAAACTCCCAGATCATCGTGTGTGACGAGGCGACCTCCTCGGTTGACTTCGAGACGGACGAAAAGATTCAAAGGACAATGAGGAGCGGATTTGCAGGCAAGACAGTACTGTGCATAGCGCACCGTTTGAAAACGATTATCAACTACGATCGGATTTGCGTGATGGACAAGGGACAGATCGCCGAGTTGGACACGCCAATCAACCTTTTTGAGGCGAATGGAATTTTCCGAGGCATGTGTGATAAAAGCCATATCAGGCGAGAGGATTTTTTCCGGGAGGATGAATGAGTGTACAATCCAAAAAGAGAAAAAGTTTGCATGCAATAATACCGCCGTGTGTGCTCTGTACTGTGGATAGTGTGGTTGAGATGGGCCAGACAGAGTTGAAGTTGGATGACTGCATTTAGCGACACATGATAGAATATTACTTGGGTTAATCCATAAGCATACCTTCGGAGTATCATACACACATCGCTGGTAATGTTTTCTGTCTATGTCAGTCCAGAGATTCCCTTCACCTGCACGTGATGTCCTCCATACCAAGGTACTCCGTACTCCGTACAGTACATGGTATCCAGCACAGCCGAGGAACACACCATGCCTTGGATAGGAAGACTCCCGCATCATGATAACCTGTTCCCGGTGTTGAGTTACACGATACGAGCAGTCTGGAATCTGGATATTGTCATCAGGACTGAAGGAGCCGAGATTTGCTGTGATTACAAGTGGGTGGGCTGTTTGGAGTCCACATAAGGGTGGGGATGCAGATGAGTGAGCAGGGAAGAGATCAGGCCATCTCCCATGTAGGCTTAGCCAGGTACCGAGGCGCACAACTGACCACTAGCCTGGCGACCCAGCCACGGACCGCCGCTCTCATCCCCTGTTCCTTTCTTCTCCAGGCGCTGAGAGAAGTCAGAGTGGCTACGGAGCACCACCCGGTACGGTCGATGCCGTGACTATCTCATCGTCAGCAAAACTGTGCAAATCAAGGAGCCATGAGGAAAAGTGGGATCTCAGCTATAATGGTCCTCTACGCGTGGTCTGCCGATGGCTGGGTAGGTTTTACAAAAGTCTATCCGTAGACCGCAGCCGGTCCAAGGCCGCTTGACCAGGAACAGCACAAGTTGAACAGCTGGAATCCCACACAATCTCGTGAGGTCGGCCTCGACTCATCCCCAGACTGAACAATGGAGATGAGATGATATCGTGTCGTGGTCACTGTTCAGCCCTCCAGCCAATATCACATGAAAATGGCTTGCATTTCGGATCCAGCACCGTATCTTGGGGCAATCATTTATCATTTAACGAACCAGGCATGCTGATAAGCACGACGGTGGCCCTGGTCGCCCTGGTCGCCCTGGTCACCCTTGGCCTGCCCTTGCATGCTTGGAGCAAGCAGGCCGCAGCAAGTTACAGGCAATCAATCCCCGGTTCCTGGCAAGCTGCATGGCCCACGGGTCGACGCCCTTGGCGGTGTTTCTTGCTTGCTTTTCGCTATTAGCGGCTTTCCCGAGTGGCGCTTTTTGTTGATCGTCACCCTTTCAAGCCCCAGCGACAGGCGTCAAATTGCTCGTTTGGCGAGTTTGATTGCACTGGATTCAGTGCCCCCAATCTATCCAGTTTCGCCCTCAACGGTCCCTCGCATAATGTATTTCGTAGTCATCTCTGAGAGTCTTGGATAGGCGGGTGCTAGGGTTGGAGAGAGAGAGAGAGGCGTTTGCCACATCATATCTTAAACCTCAGACGGCCACGCCCTCGAATTCACCCCGTCCCAAGTTGTCAATATATCCGTGCATCCAACTACTAGACCGAAGCCACTGCCTCAACCTGCACAGTATCAAGGCAGGAAAGAGCAACCCACTTTACTGCCCCCAGATCTCAGTCGTCCCTTCTAGGTACGGAGCACATCCCGTCACCCGACCTGCAAGCACTACTTAGAACTGCTGCCACTGCCACTGCCACTACCACTGCCTGCAAGCACTATTGAACTCGGATTCACCTCAATACCAGACGGGACACAGGCCACTGCCTGTTTGCTCATCTGAGACTCGAGACCAACAAAGTCTGACTTAACCCCAGCCATGGACTCTTAGCCCTCCACGTATTTGACCTTTTGGCAAACCTGCTGGTGGTCTTCTGCGACATTCGTTCCTAGCAGATATATATGCCCACTGCTTCCAACACATTCCTCTGCATTGCATTAGCGACCCTTTCTATATTCCACAGCCATGCAGACCGTTCCTGAAGGCACCGAGCTCACCGAGCAACACCTCAAGCCTCCCCAGAATTTCGATCCTTGCTGCAACGCCAAAATCACCTCTCCCTTCTACCTCTACAACCACGACTCCCCGCGGCCGTCCTTCGACGTCAAGGACCCAAACCCCCCCAAAGTCTCCATTCACGATGTCGAGTCAGGCACCTTCAACCTTTCACCCACCGTCACCGAGGAAAAGAAAGAGGCCCAAAAGAAATCAAATCGGAACAGATTCAAGTTTTGGCAACGGAGGGGCGAATGCATGACCAAGCCGAAGGAGCTGGGCTGGATGGCTCGACTTCCACCACGACAGAGAATATTGGTCAAACTGTTGATTGCGTTGGTGGTCATTGGAGCCATCGTCGGTATTGCTGTCGGTATCAGTATCCGTGTTCACGGGGGTGTCTACAAAGGCAACAACTCTACACATCAGATTGGCTGAAATCCTCAACTTAAAAAGGAACATTATTCAAGGATATGATCATTCCAGAATATTGTCCATTACTTTATCACGAAAACAATGCATGGGTAAATTCCAGGAATGCAGGCCTTGGAACAGTACCTCGCGGTGAAACAGAAAGAACCACGGACCTCCCGTGGGTTACCCAGAGCATGGACCAAGCACACGAATTGTTTTCAACTTGGTCGCCATGACATGGCCGCAGGGAGTCAGGGAGGGTGATGTATATGTCGTCAAAGCTCAGGGAAGGGTAGAGTTTAGCCAAGCAAACAGTACAGCGAGCAATGCTGGAAGTAAGTTTGTGGGCGCTTCGGTTCATTTTTTGGGTCTTGCAATGAGAACAATTACGAGTACAAGCAGCGGTTTTGAATTCAAAAATTGACCAACACCTGATGCCATCGTTTCCAAGTAGTATACATTGCCCACTGTCAAAAGTAAACAGGGTCGAATATGTCAATTGGCGTTCGTCTCACGAGCAAGCTATGTGGATACAGTCGAGATAGCTTGCACTTAGTGATAATGGTTTGGGCAATGACTTTGACAGCGACGCCTCAATATTTGGTAGGGGCAAAATGATTGGGCACCTTGAGTTCTGGCAAAACGCGACGTAGCGTCTTCGTAGCTCTGGAGACAACGCTCGAACTCGACAACATGATTGCGGGTACTCCTTCTATGGCAGCGGTGACAGGTATTCTATGCGGGCAAGGCTCTGCAAATGGGATTCTTCTGGCTGGGTGACAATAGGAGAAAAGTAGGAACGAGAAGACTAGTCAATGGTTGACATGAGAACGCTCGGATTAGACCAAATTGATAGAAAACATAATTAAGACTTTCATCGGCTCGCTGCCGCTTGCTGATGCTCGGGACTTAGGACCCCGGTAATACCGAGAAGCTGGTCCGAACTGGACTTGACGTAAGAGGTTCATCAGCCAGAAGAGCATGGTCAACGTGTGTCATTCTGCTTTGAGCGGTCTTGCGTAGGAAGAGGCGAGGCCGCAGTCCATACCTTGATAGGTCCTCGAAAATGCAGGACGGTTTGTCGGTTGGGAGAATCACTCGCTCGTGGCCTCCGTACATCACGGCAAGCTCGTAGGTATCCGGCTCGAATCGAACACCCAGGTCATAGAGTGCCAGCGACATCCATCTTTCGTAGGTCAGGTTCACCCAATCCTCTTCCACCGCTTCGATTGTCTGCGGCAAATTGATGGCGGTCACGATAGGGTTTCGAGGTGGCTGCAATGCAAGGGTCGACTTGGGCGAGATTCCAAAGGTCGCTACCCTGGATACCTGAGGGTGCGGGCGATCCGATTTGGAAAGCTCGTTGGCTGCATTCACGAAGCTCGGTTCACTGAACACAGGCCTCGGCTCATCCTTATTGGTGCTGCAGGATCGCCGTGGCCTTGTT
>Ga0105239_10003027_pt1 | contig 20928 bp, 18 predicted proteins | sample KBSC44metaG_FD_92761 | JGI IMG/M metagenome (GOLD analysis project Ga0105239, IMG submission 92761) | Corn rhizosphere microbial communities from Kellogg Biological Station, Michigan, USA - KBS C4-4 metaG | ecosystem: Host-associated > Plants > Roots > Rhizosphere > Soil | place: Michigan, USA... | reverse complement strand
TTACAAATTCTTTTAAGGCCCGAGACATTCGATTTAAAGCGCTGTCTCGATCCGGTGCCCAAACAATGAGTTTTGCCAGCATTGGATCGTAGTAAACACTGACTTCAGAGCCTTCACGCACGCCGCTATCAACCCGGATAAAGGGGCCTTCAGGCAGACGATACAGCATCAGTTGACCAGTAGAAGGCATAAAATTTTGCTCAGGATCTTCCGCGCAAATACGGCACTCAATGGCATGTCCACGGGGCTGGATTTCTTCTTGCGTCAGTGGCAATTTTTGCCCAGCGGCCACTAAAATTTGCCAGCGAAGTAAATCCTGCCCAATGGTTAACTCTGTGATTGGGTGTTCTACCTGAAGGCGCGTATTCACTTCCAAAAAATAAAAGTTTCCATTGCCATCTAAAATAAATTCAACAGTTCCGGCATTGGTGTAGCTCATCGCTTTGCCTGCTTTTAAGGCTGCATCTGCCATGCGGGCTCGCAATTTGGGAGATAAGGCTGGTGAGGGTGTTTCTTCAATCAATTTTTGATGCCTGCGCTGAATGGAGCATTCCCGCTCAAACAGTTGGAGCACATTGCCGAAATTGTCCCCGAAAATTTGGAACTCGACATGCCGGGGACGATCCAGGTATTTTTCCAGAAAAATCCGGGCATCGCCGAAGGCACTTTGCGCTTCACGCGCTGCAGAATCCCAAGCGTCTTTAAGCTCGTTGGGGTTTTGAACCAGTCGCATGCCTTTTCCACCGCCACCAGCAGCGGCTTTCACCAAAACAGGAAATCCCACCTCTTTGGCAGCGGATTCAATCTCGCTCCAGTTAGCACTAGCTTCACCGGACCAACCGGGAACGACAGGTACATTGGCTGCTTGCATCAAGGCTTTGGCGCGAACTTTATCTCCCATTTGTCGTATCACGTCGGATTTAGGGCCAATGAAAATAATGCCCGCTTTTTCACATGTCGCTGCAAAATCGGCATTTTCAGATAAAAATCCATAGCCCGGATGAATGGCTTCGATTCCGTTTGCCTTCGCCAGCTCAATAATTTTTTGGCCTTGCAGATAGGTTTCGCTGGAGCTGGCTCCGGGAAGAAAAATAACCTCGTCGGCAATGCGCACGTGTTCCGCTGCCTGGTCGGGTTCTGACGCTATAGCAACGGCTTTCAATCCCATATCACGGAGTCCTCGGATAATGCGAACGGCGATTTCTCCGCGATTGGCGACAAGTACTTTTCGGAATGGGAGCTCGAAAATCATCTGGGTGTTTCCATGCTCTTCCAGGAGGGAGGCCTTTTTTCCAGGAATGCGTGGATACCTTCTTGCCCTTCCAGGCTGGCACGTCGTTCCGCGATAATTTCACAGGTATGCTCAGTAACAGCAGCCCAATCCAAGCGGCTTAAATGTTGAAACAGTCGTTTACTGGCCGTCATGGCCTGGGGTGCATTCGAAAGCAGGTGGCGTAAAATGCCTTCTATATGCATGTCGAGCAAGATTTCGTTGTCAACAATTTCGTGAATTAACCCGAGTTGATGAGCGACTTCTGCGGAAAAAGGTTCTGCCGTTAAGGCATAGCGCTGGGAAGCGGAAAATCCGATTTTCTGAATGACGTAGGGGGAAATAATGGCGGGAGCCAAACCAAGCTTCACTTCACTTAAGCAAAAAATAGCCTGTTCTGTTGCAAAAGCGATATCGCTTGCAGCGACAATACCCACCCCGCCACCAAAGGCGGATCCTTGTACACGAGCAATAACAGGCAAAGGGCAGTCTCGAATGGCCTGCAGCATTTTGGCCAGCGCTTTGGCGTCCTGTACATTTTCAGTAGGGCTGAATTCAGCGCTACGCTTCATCCAGTCGAGATCCCCACCGGCACAAAAGATAGGTCCTGATGCCGCCAAAATAATGGCGCGTAAACCGGCTTGCTGACTGAAGCGATGGAAGATGTCCGTTAATTCCGCAATCATCACTTCGTTAAACGCGTTTCGGGCATCTGGGCGTTTCATAGTGATTCGCAGAACGGTAGCTTCTGTAATGTCGGATCGAACTCCTGTAATCGTGACTGATTCAACTTGTAACCAACCACTGGGAGAGGTTTCAATAATGGCGCTGTGTGACATGTCTTTTTATGCGGCCCTCGTTCTCTCAAATCTGCCCTCAATCCAATACACTAGCAGGAAATGCGTATTTTGAGGAGTCTTTGAACTGGGAAAGTTTTTAATTCATCTAAAGGAAAGATTCTTTGGAAAAGTTCCTAAAAATGTTGGCTCCCCTCCCCCCTTTGCGGGTGAGGGATCAAGGGTGGGGGGATTTCATAAATCTTTCCAAAGAGCCAAAGTAAATCCTTTTTGGCTGAGCCACAAAATCACCGGGACAACAGCGGATTTACTGTTATCCTTCGTAATTTTTTCAGTGCTGAAAAAGATATGCTAAGAGCGTTATCCCTCCGTTAAATTGAAAAAGAAATAAAAGGCTTGGCTTGGGCGTATAGAGAAAGCCTTTGCATGTCGCTTTCCTGACACCCTTTAACCGTTTCGGATTGTTTTCCCGGATACCCCGTCCCTGTCCTCCCTATCTGAGTGAGACGGGCGTATCCCAAACACCCCGGCGCGAATAAAGCCTGAAGCCTTTCGTTCCTTTTTTGCGTGTTAGCCTTCACCAACTCTTCTTTCGTTCCTTGGCAATCGGAATCAAGAAAGGCGATGTGTCGTTCCCCTTTTTTATTTTTTGGGGTTGAAAAAATGAGCTGCACCCATGGTGTGCTTAACCGTCTGCTCAAGGACAGGATTCGTTTTTCCAAAAACGCATCAAAAAACGATGAGTCCAGATGGGTGAAGGGGAATTGGAATTTTGTTTCCAGCACCGCTGGGGCTGTAGTGCACGTCGCCCCTCCTTGATGTTGAAAACCACAATTCAATGCAAAACCATCCTTAAATTGACTCATACATGGAAGATAGCATCGCTTTTTCATGATGGGAGTGGACATGAGGTGTAATGTTTTAGAAAACTTTACAAATCCTTTATTGGGTGTATGCAGTGCTCCCTAATCCTTTCCGATAAGTAAATTATGAATCCACATCTCTCTCTTTCCCCTGATGAATTACACGGTGCCTTGACTGCATAGTCAATCGGCACCTTTTTCTTTTTACGCAATCGTCATTCCTGCTAAAGCAGGAGTCTTTCTCATTCAAGTAATGTTTTTTAGGTAAGGAATACGAATGCTACAGATAATTGAGATTTGCTATTACATCTATGAGTTGAAAGTGTAAGATTCCTGCTTTCGCAGAAATGACAGGTAATTATGCTGATTACACTTACTGCAGTCTTCTTTGAAATCTGCTTCTTAGTTTTTCAAAGAAGAGAATGTTTAAGCGCTCTCGCCGCCGCCACCTGAATCACTACCACCAGAGGAATCGCCTCCGCTTGAGCTGCTATTACTTGTCGAATCATCATCGCTTTCGTAGCCAGTATCATCCCCAACGCTACTGCTGGAATCAGAGGAATCGACACCGTAAGAGAGATCGGCATACCAACCGCCATCAGAGTTGTTATCGTCTGTCTCAGTCAGGTTGCTTGCATCGTTGGTATCGTTTTTATCGGAGCTGCCCCGATCGGTGATGGTGTAGATGCTAAATGGATTGGAGCTTTCCGAGCTTGATGCTGCCGCGGCTTGGAGAGTTGAATCATCGGTCTTATTGGTATCAGATCCCTTGTTTTCAGAGGCTTGGCGGCTATGATTTGAAACGGCCAGCATTAAATCCGAGGGTGTGGCAAATTCCATGTCCCCAAAGCTCATGCCGGGAGGCGGTACGGGAGCCGCTGACCCTGAAATCTGGCTACCCCAAATGTAATAGGGCTGATTGACGCCGCTCACATACCAGTGATTCACATGTCCGAAGGGATCCGCGGGATAAAAACGAAGGGGTTCAACCGAGCGTCCCGGTAATGCATAGCAGCGCCCATCGTGCCCGCCAATGGGGAAAATATCGGACATGACTTTGCCAAAAATTGCAGAACCTAATAGGTTAAAGGCACCGCGACCAACCATGGACCAGTCGTCACTTGCCATTCCTCCAACAACGTAAAAGAGTCCGAAGCCGACCCCGGCTATGGTCAGGAAGGGTACAGCCCAAGGGAAAAGGGCACCCACTAAGATCGATCCGCCAACAATGCTTAATCCGGACAGGCTAATCATGCTTTTAGCACCCTGCCCAACACCCTGCCAAAATTCCTTGGCTCGGACAGTCGCGTTTCGTTGAGCATCATCTGCCGGTGGCTCAGAACGTTTGTAGTTGGGTGTCGTGGTTTCGGTGGTGCTGGAATCCCGGTAATAAGCTTCCGATGGGTTTGAAAACGGAGATGTCGGCGTAAAGCGAGTATTGCCATCCGGATAAAAGGTAGTTGTGCCGGCATTGGCTGAGGGGGAAATGGGTTCGCTATTTGATACTGAATTGGGACTGACCTGCTCGCTGGGCGTAGAAGGAGATCCTTTATCTCCAGAGAGTTGCGAGGAGAATTGTTCGGCTGATTTTTCGTCCAGCGGTTTTAAAGTTTGCTGTTGTCTCTCTTCGGTATGAAGATTGGGTTTATCTAAGGTTGTTTGCGCCTCATAAGGGTTTCGCACTTCGCTCGATTGAATAGTCGAGGTTTCACTAGGAGATGTTAGAGGCGTTTTTTCCCGAGCGGATGAGTGATTCTCGTCTGAGCTTTGCTCTTGGGCTTGTAGTGTATTGGGTCCGTCATTCCCAGTTGGCTTGCTTTGCGAGCCTGCATTTTTATTAGGAACGATTTCAATTCGAGAGCCGGAACTTTGCCTCATTCCTTGCTCATGATTTGAATGGGATGTTTCGTCTTCGTTTTTTAAAGAGGTTGAATTTTGCTTGGTTTCAGTAGCCATCGGGTTAACAAAGGTTTTATTGACGCCTTCGCCTGTAACCGAGTTGGGAGGGGTATAGGCATAGGGATCGGGACCTAACGAGGAGGCGGAAAACGAAGAGTTAATGGTGGTACCCGCCGTGGAAGGGGGCGGTTTTTGGTAAGCGGGAAAAGAGAAAAAACTTTTGGGTTCTTGCATTGTTTCATTGTAGTCATTGACAGCAGAGCGGTGATTATCGAACCCGTCGACCGAATCTCTCAGGTAAGCTAATTCCAAGCCAGAGATAGCATCGCTGGAAACAGATTCCTGGCGACGCATGCTGCGGCTAAGTTGAGAAAAAGGGTGACTTGCCGTGATCGGCATAATAGAAAACTCTTATGAGAACGTACCCTACTGTACAAGCTGCGTTCGATAGAAGAACTGTGTGGAGATTTCTTCACTCAAACCACCTTATAAAAAACCCCAAGGGTGACGTAAAATTGCCTATTCTCTATAAAGCTAAGCTTCTATTCAGTCACTTCAATGTTTGCTGATGAGGCTGTACTCCCATTAAGGACAAGTCCCTGGCTTAAAGTTACTCCGCTCCCGCGCGTCAATAGGGCTGAGGGCAACATATAAATGCCAATCCCGCAAACAAAAATCAAGGGAATACTGATAATAGTGTATGCAATCGATGCTTTCCGCCGGCTTTTTCCGCTCGTCAATCGAGAGATGTTCAACGGAATTTTAGTTCCTTGAGTACTGTTGATTGTCCCTCCATTAATTTGAATGCTTCCGGGACGACCTAGAATTCCTGGATTTTGAACTTTATCAACATGGAGAAGTACCATACTGCCCTTTTGGAGAACGATTTTTTGATTCTCTCGAATGTCTTCAGTCAGGTAAGCTTGAATCGTTCCGGCGCTTTCTATGCTGCTGTGTGTGATGTTGTTTGGTAAAGTAACCAGTATTCGGGTTCCTGCTGGAAGGGTAATGGTTTCCGCACAAGCTGGCGATATCCACGAAATGACGAATAGAGCTATCAAGATGAGCGATATTAGGGATTTCATTACCTGCTTTGCTCCTGCGTTGGAGTACTGGCTAGATTAAGGGTCATATTTTTGCTAGTGGACGCGTGAAGATAGCGCCCGGCCTGTAAGAATGCGGGCTTCCCTTCTGTGAAAACACCAAATGGCAGCAGAATAATAGTCGCGCTCAGGAGCATAGCGCGCTTTCTTTTGCTAATTCCCTTTTCAGAGCACACCACATGAATGAAGTGTTTATTGCCTTCGATATCTGTAACGTAGCCGGAGTTAATGACTAAATGTCCTGCTTGGCCGTAGCAGGGGCGCGATGGAATGCTTTTGCCGATATAAAGAATACCGCTTGCACCGGGTTTAAAAACATTTCTGCCATTTACGGTAACCGCTTCATTGACCGTGATGGCAATCATATCCCCAGCTTTGACATGGTTTGAATTGATTGTGTAATTGGACGAGATGGGGATTTGTGTGCCTGCCGGAATCATCACCTGTTGTTGATTTTTGGTGTTGGATTCAGCTGGTTTTTCCGTCTCTTGTGTTATGGGTGCAGCTTTTAAAGGTTGAATACTTTGAGTTGTAATTTTTTTAGTGTCTGGAAAAGTGATCCCATCGGCGAATGCGGAGGGGCAAAGTGACAACAGTAAACCCAGTGAAATAATAAACTTCATGCAAAAACCCTTGAGCAGAATCTGGAATGGTGAATTAAGAGCGATATAGGCTATGAGAATAGAAGAGCTTTGCATGTTTTATCATGGAAATGAAATAATTAAATGACTTGTGAAAGATTATTGAGATGGAGTAGTTGCCTTCAAGTCTAAATAAAGTGAAATGAAGCTTATTACTTTGCCGGGATAAAATTCAAGACCACAATTTCAGGGGGTGTCATAAATCGAATGGGTAAAATAGAGGTTCCAATACCGCTGGTAACGAAAAGCTGTTTCCCATGCTCCTGAAACAAACCCATAGCATATTTTTTATATTTAATCGGTACGATGGGTCTGCCAATTCCAGGGATATAAACCTGCCCGCCGTGCGTATGTCCGGCTAGCGTGAGTTCTACGTTGCTAGATACTTCAGGAAATATATCGGGCGAATGGCTTAACAGGACGGTTGGAAGGGATTCTGTTGTTTTCGATAAGGTTTTTTGTAAATCATAAGGACGCGGCGTTGCCATATCATCTACGCCAGCGACCCATAAGGCCTTGTTTCCATGCTGAGCCAATACGGCTTCGTCAATCAGTAATCGGATATGGGTTTTTCGGATCAATTGTTTTACGGCTTCACCATCCCACCAATAATCGTGATTCCCCATCACGGCATAAACACCCATGGGTGCATCAATACGCGACATGGCTTTAACAATATCTGCCGGATTGACTGTAAGCCAACTATCAAGTTTATAGCGCGCCGCCCATTGTTGGGCATAGGCATAATCGCCCACATAGAAAACGATATCGGGTTTTTGCTGCGCCGCGATATCAATCGCCCAGTTCAATCGTTCTTTTGGCCAGTGCTGTTGAATGGGTTGAAGATCCCCAATCAGAACCGCTTTAATTGGCTGTTTGAGTTTGGGTAAAGCAATGGTGACTTCTTTAACGATCAGCTGCCTGGGTTCAATCCAAAAGGCATAGACCCCTAAAAACAGAAAGCTGGTGATTAGAAGGAATAGAAGAGATTTTTTTAGCATTGTATTGTCAATCTTTACTCTAAAACGAGTTCCACTAACTTCCAATTCAGAACGATATTACCCGTTAACTCTAAGCGACCATCGTTTGCAGTCTGGACTGTGTAAGTATCCAAGCGGTTTTTGTCTTCATGCTTGGGTAAGTCGAAATCCAGCTTCATATTGACGGCGTTGACTTCTTTTACACCAATGGATTCGCAGAATTTCTTAAACTTGGGAAGCGAGTAGGTGTTGATATTCGCGTAAACGCCGCTTTCCTGAGAAGCATTGGAATAAACCTGGGTGAGGAAGTCCACATCCCCATCGTAAAAGGGAGAGGTGATATAAATTTTGCTTTTGGTTACTCTCACCAGGGTTTTGACGAGTTCCGTGTAGTACGTGAAATTGAACATGGACTTGTAGCAAATGCTGACATCGAAGGATTTGTTGTACTCGGTCGGCAAATTAAGCAGATCCAAGCAGTAAAACGAAATATTGGATTGCTGATTGGCAAAACGTTCTTTGGCATCATTAATCAGAGACTCGACATAATCAATGCCAATATAGTTTTGCTGGGGTGCAAACTCATTGAGGAAATACGTTAAACGACCATAACCGCAGCATGCGTCCAGCACTTTTAAATCGGGCTGCGTAAAATCTTTTTCTAAAGCCGAAAACAGGGTTTCCATCTGTTTTTCTTTGCGCGGTGGGCAAAACTCCTGAGCGTTTTTTTCAAGCGTTTTCATCACATACTGTTTATAGGCTTCGTTATTGGCCGCTGCATTTTCGCTTGCCTGGTTATGAGTAGCTTGGCTCATTATTAAATTAACTCCCCACGGTTATCCCAGACTTTGGTGAATGCCGCCACAACGTCGTCTAAGTCGGCCTGTGTCATCCCGGGGCGCATGAGTTCGTGAAGAATGAGTTTATCTTCGTACATGCTTTCTGCGACCGGGCAAATGCCTTTTTCGTAGCTGACATTACCGGTGTAAAAGTCGCTGGTCCAGGGGCATCCTTTGGAACCGTAAGCGATTTTCTTTTGATAGAGCGGTTGCAGGTAAAGGGGTTTTAAATAACCGGATGTAATCCGAACGCCTTCGGTTTCTCTCAGTTCAATGGGCGCGAGTTCTGCTTTGACGGCATCGACAAAGGTATTGCGATGCATCCCGGCGATCTCTGCGTTGAACTGAAGAGGGTGAACAATATAAACATGACTCGCACCCGGGCGCACTTTGGGCATTTCCAGGCAAGGAATAGAGGCCAATTCTTTTTCCAGATAGGCAATATTCGCTTTGCGTTCTTCTAAAAGTCCGTCCAACTTTTTGAGTTGCTCGCGGGCAATGGTGGCTTCAATTTCCGTCATGCGGTAATTGAAACCGAGCATGTTCACAATGTTATCAATGCCATGGCCTTCAACGACTTGTTCGGCATGGTTACGGATTAAGCGCAGACGTTCCGCGAGGTCATCGTCGTTGGTAACAACCAGCGTGCCTTCCCCGGTGTGGATATGCTTGTGGTAATTCAGGGAATAAACCCCAATATCTCCAAGTGTGCCTGCAAATTGGTTACCGAGCGTTGCACCGGGTGCTTGCGCGCAATCTTCGATGACTTTAATACCGTGTTTTTTGGCAAGCGCGTTAATCGCATCTGCATTGTAGGGTTGGCCAAAAATATCAACGATGATAATCGCTTTGGTTCTGGGCGTGATATTCGCTTCAATGGATTCTAAGGAAAGGCAGTAGTACTCGGGCTCAATGTCAGCAAAAACAGGAATCGCGTTGTAGATGAGTGGCGCAACCGCAGAAGCCGTCATGGTGTAGGGAGACACAATGACTTCATCGCCGGGTTCAATACCCAAGGCGCCCACGGCCGCAAATAAACCGGATGTGGCGGAGTTCATGGCAACGGCGTGTTTCACTTTAAAGTGTTCAGCCCACTCTTTTTCCAAAGCCCGAATTTGAGGTCCGCCGTAAAAATCGTCGTGCCAGGAACCCAGAAAGCGAGACAAAATGCCGGAGTCCAGTACCTTCATGGTCGCATCTTTTTCTTCTTGCCCTATGGTGCGATAGGCGGGGAATTTATGCTCGCGAACCTTGCTTCCACCGTTTATGGCAAGCTTGGCAACGGCAACGCCTATTTCAGAAGTACACTCGGACATAAACAATGCTCCATAATTCCCACAATGGATTCTACGGCACCATCCACAAGCTCAAAATCAACCAATGCGTTTTTCGGCTCGAGGAGTATTTCCTGTAACCTTACCACAAGCTCTGTAGGGCTTAAAACGCTTTGTGTCAGGCCGCGTTGCGTCAAAATAAAGGGGTCATCCTGGCGCAGTCCAATCTGGACACTGAGAATGGGTTTACCCAAAATGACGGCTTCAATCAACATCATTGAAAACATGCTGATAATTAAGTCCGAAGCTTCAATCACATCCCAAACCGAATCCTCTGTACTCAAGCGAATTTCCAGCAGCGGATGACTAAAGTTTTGAATCAGAGTCTGGAAGTAGGGCAGCTCATTTTTAGGATGAGGTTTAATCAGCAGGATAATTTTTTGATTCGTTCTCTCGGCAACTTCTTTTAACGCCTCAACGCTTTCCTGCAGAATGCTTTGCTCCGTATAGCCCCAATGGCAATCGCCTCGCTCGGATACCTGATAGGTTTCTGTGAGGGATTGAGAGCCGAAGGTCACTGCAAACGCATGGGTCTCACCAAAAATCTGTTGTTTTAAATGGTGTTGTTTCGAGGAAAGAATAGCCTTTTTCCGGTCCAGCAACTTTTTGAAATACGGTTGCCCGGTCACGGCAATATGATCATCGGGTATGCCGTCTTCGATCATTCCCCGTCGAGCAAATTCATCCATCATGCAGATTTTTGTCGGTAGGGCCAAATGGGTTTTATTCAGATTGTAGAGATCGAGATCCCAAGCCAGATAGGGCGAGAAACGAAGTCCGTAATTTCCCCAGAAATCAAAAATCGCCAGGGATGGAATTTGAAGCGTTTCTGCCGCTTGCCAGAAATAACGCTCCGTAAAATCGTCGGAACTGGTTCCTGTCAGCAAGAAGTCAGGTTTTTCTGTTTGGAGAAATGCTAGAATCGTTTCTGCACTAATGTCTGGAACGACTTGCGTGATTGGCAAGGTGGCAAATCCAGCATTTTCAAAAAGCTTCACCGCGACATCTTTGCCGGCTATCGATAATTCATAGCCACGCTCAAGCAAGATTGGAATCATCGCCAAAAGCGCATTCGCACCGCCGGGATCTCTCGCAAAAAGAAATAGTTTAGGCATCAGGCTGTTTCAAAGCCGTAGCGGTGACACACTTCGCGCAATGCGGAAATATCTCGCCCTTGCCGAAGGTAGTCGTATTCGGCTTTTGGGTTAGCTTTGAGATCGTTAATATGATTGGCCACATGCTGGTTATTGCGCATAAAGTGGCTAAAAATAGCTAGCTTGCTGCCATCGGGAACCCAGCCTTTTTGATGCGCCACACTGGAGCGATGAATAACACGCGCATCAAACAAAATGAGATCTCCGGCTGTCGTCATTAAATCAAAGCCATCGGGATGTTCATTGAGGCGACGCTCAAAATTATAGAGTTTATAACCGAATAATTTATCGAGCCCTTTTTTGATCCCGCTTTGATCATAGGCGTCTTTGTCGCGACGAATCTGAATCATCGGATCGGGAAAACGGTGACTACCGGGAACCAGGAACATACCGCCCCCTTTTTCGACGCTGTTATCCTGAAGGTAGAGGCCCGCCATAACAAATTGATAATCGGGTTCTCGTGTAAAGGTGCAGCCGTTTAATTCTTGCTCGGTTGTATCGGTATGGAGTGTATTGAAATAATCCCGCATGCCGTTGCTTCCAGGCATTAAAACAAAGTCGTTTCCAAGCAAGGCTCGTAAAACAGAGAGCACTTTTTCGTTGCAGTAAATTTTCTCGAACAGGTCAGGGTATTTTTGGAAGAAATCGCTCAAGAAAGCACGGTATTTTTTATAGCCGGATGTATTATTTTGGAGCACTTGGGGATCAAAACGCTCTAAAAGGAACTGGCGTAAATCCGAAACGGTTTGCTGGCTGATTGCTTCTTTGACAATCACATAACCCTTATCCTGCAATTGGTTTTGCAAGGATAATTCAGAAACTTCCGGGGCTGTAGCGAGGGTGGTCATCAGCTAACTCCTTTACGTTCTGTAATCTGTCATTCCCGCGAAAGGGGGCTGACACTATTTCTTCATTCGTTTATCGTAACTGTTTTTGTACTTATCGATTTTGCGCCAGGTTTGATAATGCAGCATCGGTAAAAAGCCGCGGGGTTTATCCACAATCGGGACTCCCAGAAAATCACCGCTTTCGAGGGTGTGCATTTTGAATTTCCGATACGGTGTTCCACGTGCTGTGACCCGATAACCATATTGGATTGCTCCTATTTTGGATTTGGGTGATAAGTCAGACTGAATTAGACTTACGGCTTCTTCATGCGATGCGGGCTCATAGCAGCAATCCAGTTCCTCATACGGGCCATGGCCAAGCAGTATGGACGCTTTCTCCCAGTAAGTGGCTTCCGCTCCGACCGAAGACCCAAAGGTAATTACTTGTTCACAGGCATCCATCAGGCCATAGGTATCCACGCGACTATCCGCCCAAATAAACGATAAATTGGACCATTGAAGTTGATCCAAAGCTTTGAGTTCTAGGGTCTGAGAGTTTTTTGGATTTTTAATCAAGTAGGGGTGAATGCGAACCCAGAAATGAATCGAAGGATTATCCAGCAAGCTTTTAGCTAATTTCTCAATGGCATCGGATTGATCGCGATACAGAGGATTTTTCCAATCCGCAAAAGTAGAAAATTCATATTCCGATGAAATGAATATCCCGATATTCTTTTTGTGAATATCGAAACCATCGGGTAAAAGCCCGATATCCTGATTTCCGGCAAAGGGTGTAAACGCCTGAACCACCCGGTTTCGTTTTTCAATAAACCACTTGGAACCCAAGGTTTCTTTGTCTTCCAGGTTTAAAGTGCTTTCTGTCCAAAGGTCCCTAGTTTCTTTTTTGATGAAGGCGAGTTCGTGCTCCAGGCAATCTTTGGTAATGGAGTAATGTCCGAAATTTTCTACCCGTTCAATAATATAAACCGGGATTTTCCGTTGCTGGCATACCCGAACCACTGGGCGACTTTCCGCGAGCCGTCCATTAAAGAGATAAACCTGATCCGGCTGGATGGCATCCACATGCTCGGAAAAGGAACGATAAACGGAATAGGCCATTTTGAGCTTCTTTAGGATTTTATCCTGATGTTCAATCGTGGAAAATTTGTAATCCTTTAATTCTGTTGTCAGAGAGGAGGCGACAGACTCCCCGAGATCAACCCCGTCTATTTGATAGTCAATTAAGCTTTGAATGCTATCAAAATGCTGAGGTAACAGGCTGAAATCGTAAGCGGTATTAATCTTCAGAAAGCGTTCTGCTGGTAAATGGAGTAGGCGACTTCCGGACTGGAATTTGGCGATGCAACGCAAGCACGTGCTTTTTAGGTGGGGTTGATTCACATGGCAAGATAGTAACTCACCCTGGCAGTGAATGATATAAACCTCATCTCCGGCTTCAATGCAGTTATGCATTAATTCCAGCTCTGCTCCGTAATTGGGTGTGCTGGTTAATGTATTGATTGAATAGAATAAGGTTTTCATTGTTCCTGAATCACTTTATTAAGGACTAATGCTGATTACATCGTAGGAAGCTTGTGCTTGGAATTGCGGAAGCGTCGCTCGTAATTGTTCGCAAATCGCAATGGTTTGGCAGGCCTCGCTCGGAGTTATGGGGAAAGCTTCGCCATCTTGCAGAAATTTTGTGACCGATCGATAGAGAAAACGCATGCTATGGGATAAATCTGTTTTTTGTTGAACATGTGTTTTTAGATGCCGATAACCTTTGAAGTCAGCATGTTTCTCTACGTTGGCTTCTTCAAGCAAGCTACCAAATTCGAGTAAACGAACACGCTTAAATTCAAAGAGGAGATCAAGTTCAAAGTGGGTGTATAAGCGACAATCAATGGCATGTAAAGAAATGAACGCTCCCGATTCCGAATGAAGAATGCCGGAAATACTGGGATCGACTTTCGTGAAATCTTCAATTGAGCTGAGACCCATCGAGCTTTGAATTTGCCCCGTTAAAAACTGAATGCAGTCGAGCATATGGGAACCAATATGTAGAAGACCTTTGCCGTAATAGGCATTCCCGGATAATAAAGCTCCAAATTCACCGGATAGAGTACGGTGTCGAAGCGCTTGAATGCCAGGAAGAAAGCGTCGCGAATAATTGACTAAAAGGGGTAGTGCAAGGCTCTGATAAAGTGAGGCAATTTCCTGAGCTTCATTTGAATGAAGTGTTAGCGGCTTTTCAACAATAACCAGCTTCAAAAAAGGCTGCGTTAATTCTTTTAAGTTTGCAATCTGGATTAAGAGAGAGTAATGGCTTTCATCATGGGTCGCAATCACTACGACAGAGGGTTTGGTTAAGGTTAACGCTTCAATCGTATCGTTGAATGCCTGCCCGCCCCAGCGCTCAGTTGCCTGTTGTGCTTTGTTTAGATCCAAATCGACAAATCCGGCAAGTTTTAAGGCAGGATTCTGAAAAATACCGTGCGCATGGCTAAGCGTGTTCTTATCCCCGGGTGTATCGGCAAAAGCCGAAATCTGCCCCGCGCCGATGATCAGAACACTTTCTGTCGCCATAGCCCTTCTCACACAAAAACGAATCTGTTTTTGTATTTTTTGCCACTGATAAAACGACTGTAGCACGACTTGTCGAGGCTGAAAAGTTTCATGGGTTTGAACTCGCCAATGGAAGCGTTTTATCCTACTATTGACGCAGTTGACCGTGAGAGGAGCTTTTTTCTTGCCAACCGAGCTTATAAATCAGAAAACTGTGGCGATTATCCCGGCGCGGGGTGGTTCGAAGGGGCTTCCGGGCAAAAATACGAAGCCGTTACATGGAAAGCCTTTAATCCATTACACGCTGGAAGCAGCCTTAAACTGTTCTTTGATTGATGAAGTCTTTGTTTCAACTGATGATGCCGGGATCGCCGACTGTGCAAGAGTGCTTCCCAACGTTCATGTTATTAATAGGCCCGACCATTTGGCAACCGATGATGCGACGACTGTCGATGCCATTCGTCATTTCTTGGATGAGTATAAAACTGCCAATGGCGCATGGCCCAAAACCGTTGTTCTTTTACAGCCTACCTCGCCCATTCGGACTGCCAAGCACCTGGAGGAGGCGTTGAACCAATATAATGCTCTGAATCCGGGTTCAAACCTGGTAAGTATTTGCCCTGCCAAGCCAGTGAGCTGGCAGGGAACACTAACAACAGCACAGGAAGGTCAGGCAGGGCTTTTTGAGTTTTATTGGACTAATCGTCTAGAGAGTCGTCAAAAAGAAAAGCCGAATTTTGCTTTGAACGGTGCCATTTACTGTGCTTCTTCCGAGCGTTTTTATAACGACCAATTTATGAGTAAGCCCTTGCATGGTTACGTGATGGATCCGGCTTCTTCCGTGGATATCGATACGCTCTTGGATTTCCAGTGGGCTGAGTTCTTATTGAGTACCAAAAAAATACTCAGTGTGTGCATTTAAGAATTGGCTCTTTGACTAGCCCGAAATTCGTTAATTTCATTCATATCGCTATCAGAGTGATTCCAAGTTGGATAGTCTTCTAAAGAACCATCTGCCCTTTTGGCAACCAGGTTATCGCTCATACGATCGTGGCCAACGGAAACAATTTCTTCTTTTTTAACAGGTTTCTGGCTGATAATGTACTGTTGTCCGTCTTTGTAGCCAATTTTAAATTCGGTATAATCGCGAGCACCTTTATAGTTAATGCGGTTGCCTTGTTCATCGAACTGCTTCAGGTTATGTACTTTTTGTTTGATCCTTGTATCACGCGGATAAAGCTCCGGCTTTGGAGGCGGAAAAATCCTATCTTTTAAACGTTGTGCGAAGCTTTTTGGAGTTGCCGGGGGCGGTCCATCCAGCACCTTAAACGATCTATAATTTCCATATTGACTCTGGACGGTCCCCTTCGGTGTTGTGATTTTCGATTCTCTAAATTTCTTTTCTTCATTAAAACTGCTGGTTTTAGAACCATCTGCATGAGTAGTGATTGACTTGGTATAATCTTTTCCATTCCAATAATCTGTCGTTTTAGAGCCATCCGCATTCAATGTTTCCTTGTGAATACGCTCTGGCGGAGGAGGTGAAAACTCGTTTTTCAGAGCTTGAAAGCGAGACTTAAAACCGTTCGACAGTTTTTGTAATGGAGTCATACTTTGTTTTGTTGGAGTTTGATCTTGTCGGTGACTACTAAAAGACACTTCATCTTTGGATTCTTTGATCGGGGGTTGTGAGCTTTGAGGGGTTTCAACCGGCTTATCTTTCCCAATAGGCAGCTTTTCATAAGCATGGGACGATGGTGAGCGTTGAACAAGCGATTTTAAAAATGATAAACTAACCCCACCCATAGCATTTATCCCTAATAACTTACAACCTACACTTGGATAAACGTTTTTAATGGAAAAAACACTATAGTTTGTTTATTAATATTTACAACTATTAAAATAGTTGATGCAATGAATATCTTAGAGATATCAACTTTATTGAACTATAGAGTAGATCGAAGAGAGTAACTCAGTTGGGAATAACCCATCTTCCTGAATGGGTTGCGTTAAAGTGAGGCCAATCAGTTTTTTCAGGTCTGCTGGAGGAATACCTGTGCCAGGACGCTTTACAAGAATATCTGCCGCGCTTAGTTGATGCCCACTTGGTAGGTCATGGGCTGCAACGAGGCTTTTTCTGGCGACTTGTGTGCAATCGAGCTCAATGGGATGAGGTTCTTTAATACCGGATCCCAGCGCGACTTCAATGTCCCGAACCTGATGGACTAAGGCCGATAATTCATCAACGCTAATCGAAGCTTTGTGATCAGGTCCTGGTAAATTTTTATCTAGAGTGAAGTGCTTTTCGATAATTCTTGCCCCCAACGCAACGGCTGCAATACTGGCGTGAATACCTTCACTGTGATCAGAATAACCTATAACACAGTCGGGAAAATGCTCGGCCAGAGTTTTGCAAGCTTTTAGGTTTAAACTCTCAAATGGAGCAGGATAAGAGCTTGTGCAGTGAAGAATGGCAATAGGATGCTGCTTGCCAATCGGAGAGCTTTTTTGAATGCAGTCAACTGCGTCTTGAGTTTCGGCCAAGTTTGCCATTCCGCTAGAAAGAATGAGCGGGGCTTTCCAAGCGGCTAATTTTTGAAGAACGGGTATATTGGTGAGTTCTCCTGAGCCCAGCTTAATACATGGAAGGTTCAACGTTTCGTGGAGATAACGGGCGGACTCATCATCAAATGGAGAGCAGAGGAAAAGGATATGGTTCTGCTTTGCATAAGCTTGTAGTATGCCAAAGTCCTCGGGAGATAGTGCCAATGCATTGAGCATATCAAGCTGGTTCTCGGCATCACCAGAGCCTTGTGCCTGATATTCTGCCAATGGAGCCACTTTGCTGGTGAGTTGCTCGGGGTTAAATAGCTGGAATTTAACGGCATCGGCACCTGCCTTTGCGGCGGCTTCAATCAGCTGCTTAGCGAGATCCATTGAACCGTTATGATTGACACCGGCTTCCGCAATGATGAAGGTTTTGGGAGTATCAAAAACAGGCTTTGCCACGAATGCACCTCTTTCTGGATTATATCGACTAAATTTTGAACGATGATTTGCTTAAACAGACCTTAGGGTCGCTGGTTTCCCAAAGGCTGTTTTATGATCGGGAATATTGTGAATGACGGTACTACCAGCCCCGATCGTGACGTTTTTTCCCAGTTGAACTTGTTGCAGAATAACGCTACCGGCTCCGATCATGCAGTGATCGTCTACAGTTGCTTGTCCGCAAATAATGGTGCCAGGCCCGATATGGGTATTGTAGCCGACTGTGACGTGATGCTCCACAATGCTGCCTGTATTAATCAGGCAAGCCTCTTCTATCGTCACAAAGGGTTGGATAATCACACCAGCACCGATAAAAGTGCCGTCTCCGATCGTGGCAGAGGAATCTATAATCGCGGTAGGATGCACATATGTGAGGGCGTTAAAACCGTTGCTCAGGATTTCCGCATAAACAGTGGCTCGCCAGGGGGCGGCCTTTACCATGCCAAGCCCGAAATAAAAGGAGTTTGTCCCTAATTGCTTTAGCCTTTCGAAACCGTCGGCATTTTGTTTGAGAACCGGTAATCCTAAAAGCTCTTTTTCACCCTCGTAATCAGAGGCCTCCAGCCATGCACAGAGTTGACTATTGAGGTTTGGATCCTTGGCAATGAGTTGCTGCATCATTTGGGCATGTCCGCCCGTTCCAACCATAAAAGCTTTCTTTGAATTGCTCATAGCGGCTAACGAATTGGTATCAGGGTTTGTAAGCGTGCAGTTGAAGCGTCCAGAGTTGAATCGACTGAACGCCAGCTTTCCAAGATGGTATTAATGGCTGCAATAACGGTTTCTTGTTCGTCATGTTTTAAAGATGGGGAGCTGGGCAAGTTCACGCCAATGCGTTGCCAATATTCGGCAAGCGGTAACGATTTTTTTGCAAAGTGCAGAAAAGACTTCTGTAAATGTCCGGGCTTAAAGAAGGGACGGGCATGGATTTTATGAATCGCCAAGGCTTTGACTAAATCCAAAGCGGTTTTATCCGGATGCAATTCAGGATTCAACGCAATGGAGGCTAACCAGTAGGAACTCTCTGTTTGTGCGGGTTCCGGAATTAAAATCAAAGATGGATTGTTCGCAAAGGCAGCCGCATAACGCGCTGCGATTTCCCGCTTGCGGCTCAGGAAGCCGGGCAGGCTTTCGAACTGCGCAACACCCAGGGCAGCGTGCAGATTTGTCATGCGATAGTTATAGCCGACCTCATCATGCGAAAAGGTTAAGGCATCGTCTTTTGCCTGATTCACTAAGTAATGGGCCCGCTCCATGAGTTGAGGATCTGCGCTGATAATCAGGCCGCCGCTGCCGGTCGTCATGACCTTATTGCCATTAAAGCTAAGGCACCCAATATCGCCAATACTTCCGCAGGGTTGTCCTTGCCAGCTTGCTCCTAAGGCTTCGGCTGCATCTTCTATTATTTTGATGTTGTGGCATTTAGCGATATCCAGTACGGGATCCATCTCAACCGGTGTACCGTAAAGGTGTACTACCATAATCGCTTTTGTTTTTGCTGTTATCAGCGCTTCCAAAAGTGCGGGATCAGCATTCCAATGGTCGGCTTGGCTATCCCAAAAAACAGGGTTTGCACCGACGTAGCGAATGGCATTGATAGAGGCAATAAAGGTCATGCTGGGGACAATTACTTCATCTCCCGCAGTAACCCCGGCAAGTAATAATGCAGTATGCAGGGCTGCCGTTCCGCTGGCGGTCGCAACCGTGCGAGCCACGCCAAAGTGCTGCGCCATTTTACTTTCAAATTGATCGACATAGGGTCCTAAGGACGAGACCCAGCCACTATCCAAGGCATCTTTCACATAGGCCCACACATTGTCTTCCAACGTGGGTTCCGAAAGAGGAATGCTTCGTACGAAATCCGTTAGTAAAATCAGATCAACAATGCGATTGTCGGCATCCACAACGGGTAGGCAATCGTTATGGTTTTTTAGCATTAAGTCTCGATATTCGCTTCGAGGACGGCCCGATAATGCGGTTTTAGGTTGAATGTTCATTACGTTTTCCACCGGCGATTCCAATGGAATGGCGTGGCTCATGGCCTGTCGAATATCAAAGTCTGTAATGAGGCCTAACAAATGCTCATTAGCATCTACTACGAGTGCTGCCCGCAAGCCGCTTTGATTGATGTTATGAAGCGCCTCGGCCAAGGTGCTTTGTGGCGGTAACAGAGCCGAGCGGTAAGTGGCGGACATAGCATCCCCTTGAAAAATTGTCACTGTATGCCTGAAACATAAATGTTGGGCTATTTTATCAAAAAGAGAGTGCTTGTGGAGTGGAGGTCTGAAACGCTCGGGCTTTTGGCTTGTAGCTGGGAATGTTAGGATAGCAGTCTGTAAGATTGGCGGAGAGCATGACAAAACGACAGGTTATTTCAGTTTTTACAGGGGCACGCGCAGAATACGGTTTGCTGTATCCGGTGTTGAAAGAAATTGTTGCTAGTAACGATTTCGAGTTGCAGCTGATTGTTTCCGGAGGGCACTTGGATGCTCGATTTGGCCAAACGCAGACAGAAATTGAAGCCGATGGTTTTCCCATAGCTTTTTCAGCCGAATTACCTGCGATGGCTGACAACATGGCCTTGGGTGCGGGGTCTTTAGTCCAATCGTTAGCCATGTTTTGGAGTCAGGCGGATCGCCCGGCTGTTGTTCTGCTATTGGGCGATCGCTACGAAACCTTTGCCGCGGCCATGGCAGCCCTCCTCTCCGGCTTACCCTTGGCACATATGCATGGCGGGGATATTTCAGGCGGTGGCACATTGGATGATTCCATCCGCCATGCCATTAGTAAAATGGCCCATCTGCATTTTCCGGCAACGCAGGTCAGTGCGGAACGTTTATTGAAATTGGGTGAAGAGCCTTGGCGGGTTACCGTGACGGGTGCAAGCTCGGTGGATAATTTGCGCTTGGTGCCACTGATCGAAAAAGATTTTTATTGTCGGGAATATGGCTTAAATCCGGATAAGCCGTGGGTTTTGTTTACACAGCATTCGTTATCCGTTATTCCCGAACAAGCGGGGGAGCAAGCACGGCAAACACTTCAAGCACTCGCTGATTATGGCCCAGGCATTGAGGTTTTAGTCACCTATCCTAACTACGACGCGGGTGGAGACGATATCATTGAGCAATTAAAACACTTTGAAAAAGTAGCGGGTTTTCACGTGGTTCCCAGTCTGGGGCGAGAGCGCTATTTAAATAGTTTGCGACACGTCACACTTTTAGTGGGTAATTCCAGTAGCGGTTTATTGGAAAGTGCCCATTTTCAAACGCCTTGCTTAAATGTTGGAGAGCGCCAGCACGGTCGCGAACGTGGCGGCAATGTGGTAGACGTTCCACAGGATGAAGAGGCGATTCGCCTTGCATTATCAAAATTATTAGATGATGCGGAATACCGTGAAAGTTTGCGTCATGCCCCTAATCCCTTTGGGGAGGGGCGTTGCGCTGAAACCATTCTAAAGGTTTTTCGAAAAAGTCTCAGTCAACCAAATTTATTGCTGAAGCAGCTTACTTATTAAGTTAAGCTAGGGCGTGTCATTAATTAAGCCAAATGACAGAAGAGGCTAGAAAAATCGCACCGAGGAACGTTTTAGCGAGTTTGTCGTACCGGGT
>Ga0105239_10003025_pt1 | contig 20951 bp, 19 predicted proteins | sample KBSC44metaG_FD_92761 | JGI IMG/M metagenome (GOLD analysis project Ga0105239, IMG submission 92761) | Corn rhizosphere microbial communities from Kellogg Biological Station, Michigan, USA - KBS C4-4 metaG | ecosystem: Host-associated > Plants > Roots > Rhizosphere > Soil | place: Michigan, USA... | reverse complement strand
GTTCAAGATGCTAAAGAAATCGCCACCTCCACCGGCGCAAGTGCGCCCGACGGAATCGCTGCCTCCAGCGGGCGCGGAAGCGGCCAGTGCGCAAAAACTCGGCGCTTCCGATACCTGGGCGCCATCGCTGGGAGCGTCCGCGCTGCCCGCACTCGCTCCAGCCAGAATCGAAGTCCTGACCAACCAGATTCGCGACACCGCGCAAAAAGACGGAGAGATCTGCGCCGGAGTGTTGCGCGGATGGCTCCGCGAGGAACATAGCTAAGCCATGGCGGCTCCCGCACACGCTCAAGTTCTCTCCGGAATTCAGAAGGCCGCGATTCTGCTGATTTCGATAGGTGATCAGGCCTCCGCGGAATTGCTCAAACGCCTGAGTGACGATGAAGTCCAGGCAGTCACCGCCGCCATCGCCAGCCTTCCGGCCATTTCGCGGGAACAGGCAGAAGAAGTCCTGGAAGAGTTCCGGTCCGCGACCTCGCACTCCGGGCAGGGTCATGGCGGGGTGGATTTTGCCAAACGTATTCTGACCTCCGCTTTCGGGGCCGAAGGCAGTAAGAAACACGTGGAGCGGCTTCCCAAAGCAGCCGGCCGGAGCTCCGATGCCGGCCAGCGCCTGCAAAGACTCGACCCGCAACTGCTGGCACGTTTCGTCGAAAGCGAACATCCACAAACCATCGCCCTGGTTCTGGCGCATTTGAGCGCGGGGCAGTCGGCTGCCGTGCTGCGTTCGATGCCTTCTGACTTGCGAGGGGAAGTCACCATTCGCCTGGCAAGCCTGGATCAGATTTCGCCCGTGGTGATGAACAAGATCTCGGCCATCATTTCCCGGAAGCTGCAAACGCTGGGCGAGGTCAAGCGCGAATCTTCCGGGGGCCTGCGCGCTGTCGCGGAGATTTTCAACCAGTTGGATGGCGAGATGTCGAACGATATTCTGTCGCAGGTTGGCGAACGTGACTCCGCTTTGGTGGAGTCCATCCGTCAGCAGATGTTCGTGTTCGACGATCTGATGATGATCGACGCGAATGGCATCAAGGAACTGCTGGGTCGTGCCGACCGCAAACAGCTCACCATCGCCCTCAAGGGCAGCAGCGACGAGTTGCGCAAGCATCTGTTGCAGGGCATGTCCCAACGCGGCGCCGCCATGCTCCTCGAAGACATGGAAGCCATGGGTCCCGTCAAGATTAAGGAAGTTGAGGGAGCCCAGCAAATGATGATCGCGCTGCTTCGCCAGCTCGAGCAGGAAGGCGTCGTTAGTCTGAAGGGAGGCGCCGATGAGCAATACATCGTCTAGAATCCTTCAGAACGGCGACCTTTCGGCAGTGACGCCGATGGCGTGGCGCAGCACGGAAACACCTCCTCCGGCTCCGCGGCCAGCCCGTGCTCCGGCTGTGGATGCGGGCAACTCCGACGACTCGGACGCCGCTAGGAAAGAATCCTATCAGCGCGGATTTTCAGAGGGCCGCAATATCGGCCACGAACAAGCCCTGGCTGAAATCCAGCCCGTGATGGACCGCCTTTCGCGCTCGCTGGCCGACTTGGCTACCGTGCGTTCGCGCGTACGCAAGACCGCCGAATCAGATCTGCTCAAACTAGCTATCGCCGTGGCACGCCGCGTCATCCATCGCGAGCTGACGCTCGACCCAGGCTCCATCGAGGGGCTCATTCGTGTGGCCCTGGAAAAACTGGAGTCGCGCGAGCTGTGCCGCGTGCGTGTGCATCCCGACCAGGAACCAGTTATCAGGACGCTGCTGGCTCGCTTCTCGGCCGCACCCGTGGAGCTGATCCCTGATCCGGCACTACAGTGCGGTGACGTGCTGTTTGAAACGGCCCATGGCACCCTCGACGGCTCCATCGAAGCACAGCTTCAGGAGATCGAACGCGGTTTTGCCGACAGGATAAATCGTTGACCTTTATGAGCGCGGAAGTTCCCGATCAAGACGTCCTGGTTCCCTACCTCAAAGACTTGGAGCAGCTCGATCTGCTGCCATGGTGCGGGAAAGTCACCGCCACCGTGGGACTGCTGATCGAATCGCAGGGGCCGGCCGTGGCCATCGGCGATTTTTGCGAAGTATTTACCACCAAAGGGCACAGCATCCGCACGCAGGTGATTGGATTTCGCAACGGCCGCGTGCTTTCCATGCCTCTGGAGGAGCCCGAAGGATTGCAGCTGGGCAGCAGAGTCATCGCGCGTGTGCAGGATGCACGGCTCGCGGTCGGACCCGGTCTGCTCGGCCGCGTGCTGGACGGATTTGGGCAGCCCATGGACGGCGGCCCTCCGGTGGAAGCCGTGGAAACTTATCCGCTGTATGCCCAGCCTCCCAACCCGCTTTCGCGGAAGCATATCACCGAACGTCTGGTCACCGGCATACGCTCCATCGATAGTCTGCTCACCTGCGGGAAGGGCCAGAGAATCGGCCTGTTTGGCGGCAGCGGCGTCGGCAAGAGTACGCTACTGGGCGCCATGTCCAGGCAGAATTCGGCCCAGGTCAGCGTGATCGCCCTAATCGGCGAGCGCAACCGCGAGGTCAAGGCATTTCTCGATCAGGAGCTCGGCCCGGAAGGCATGAAACGCTCGCTGGTGGTGGCCGCGACTTCAGACCGTCCCGCGCCCTTGCGCATTCGTGCCGCGTTCGTGGCGCTGGCCGCCGCGGAGTATTTTCGCGACCAAGGCCTGGACGTGCTGCTGGTGATGGATTCGGTAACTCGGCTAGCCATGGCGCAGCGCGAAATCGGATTGGCTGCCGGTGAGCCGCCTAGCCAAAAAGGATATCCGCCGTCTGTGTACACGTTGCTCCCCAAAGTTTTCGAGCGTGCCGGCAACTTTGAATCCGGGTCGATTACCGGTTTTTTCACGGTGCTGGTGGAAGGCGACGATTTTAACGAGCCGATTTGCGATGCCGCGCGCGGCATCCTGGACGGGCACTTGATTCTTTCCCGCGATCTCGCCGCTACCGGCCACTATCCGGCTATCGATGTGCTGAGTTCGGTCAGCCGCTTGGCGAACAAAGTCGCCACACCGGAAGAAACCGCGGCTGCCCAGAAGATCCGGGAGGCTCTGGCGCTATACCAGCAGTCCGCGGATTTGATCCAGCTTGGCGCCCATGTACAGGGCACGAATCCCAAGCTGGATCAGAGCCTTCGGATGCGCCCGCAGCTTCTCGATTTCCTCAAGCAATCTGCCGACACGCACACCCCCAAGGAAGAGACCTCCAACCGGCTGCTTGCCCTGGCTAAGGAACTTGTGTGAAGATTTTCCGCTTCCCGCTCCAGCGGGTGCTCGAGTGGCGCGCGCTGCAGTTGCGCGTGGAAGAAGAGAAGCTCGCGGGCTTGCAGCAGCATCACGCCTCCTTGTTGCAGTTAGGGGAAAAGCTGGCAGCGGAACGAAACCGTTCCCAAGCACAGCTGTTTTCTTCCGGAACTGCTGCCGGCTCGGACCTTCAGTCCTGGGCGCTGTATCAGGCGCGGGTGGTAAAGCAGCTGGAAATCCTGAAGACCCAGCTTGCGCAATGCGAAAAGCTTACGGTGGAGCAGCGCCAGCGGCTCCTCAAGGCACGTACCGACCATCGCGTTCTCGAAAAGCTCAAAGAACGGCGCTGGAAGCAGTGGGTGTATCTCAATGATCGCGAGCTCGAAGATACGGCCGCAGAAGTGTATCTATCCAAGTGGAGCCGCGAGGATTTGGAAAACAAGTCGGCCGAAATGCCGTAAACTGCTACGCCCCTGGTTTATTCTCTGGACCTGCCATGGCGGCTGCCATCTGTTCGAGCTTCCGGTAGAATTTTGAGGGATCTGAATCCTTGCGCCGGTCTACAATCCCACTGGAGGTTTCCATCGTAAGCATCTGCGCCACGCCGCTGGTCCATACCGGAAACGACATCGATAGTTTACGGTTGATTTCGGCGGAGAGTGCCATCGCACTCGAGGGATCCAGGTCTAGAATCGCGCCAAAAACAGCCTCGCTCCACCGCCCGATCATCGCTTCCCCGCCGAGAATGCCGTCGAATTGCTGAACCAGTGTGCGAAGGCCATCCGTGATTACCTCCGATGAATATTGGCGTTCCAGGCGCCGCAAGTTTCGAGCGCTCACCAGCAGCACGCAGAACGAGTCGTTTTGCTGCAGCAGAAATTCGATGCGCTCGTTGAGTTTTTGCCGGTTCCAGGCGCCGGAAACGTGGTCCCGATCCATCCGGCTGCGCTCATTGTCCATCGCCTGGTGCAACGTGCGGATCTCGTCCTGAAGCTGCGTCACCACCAGTTGGTGGCTCCGCCGTAGTTGGCCGTAGCTGTGGACAATCGCACTGGTTGCGGATTCGATTCCGCAGCGGATCTTTTCAATGTCGTCGCTGGTGGCCAAAGCTTCCAATTGTTCTACTTCCCGGCGAAGCTGAAGGTCGCAATCGTTCCCATTTACCGAAACGCTTTCGGCGAACACTTTCATGGCGGCGGCCGCGTTTTGCAGATCCTTGCGCATGCGGCCCATCTGTTCCCGGGCCTGATCGCGGTAATTCCGGAGTTCCCCGCGTAGGGACGCCTGGACGGCGTTGTAATGCTCGGGTGCGGATGCCTGACTGCACTGCGCGTCGAGCAACTGTAGCCGCTGGCGGAAATATTCGGTGCTGTGCGGGTCCAATTCCACCACGTATTCCGAGGACGACTTGATCGCCAGTGCGTAGCATTTGGCCAGCGTCTGCTGCAGTTCCTCCAGACGGTCCAATTCCGTCGCTGCCTTGCGCAAAGAGATCATAATGCGAGCTTTCTAGGTTAATCGGCGGGAAGATCCCTCGACTTAAGGTCCTAAGGTAAAGCCAAGACAGGAGATAGGGGAGCGCGCAAAGAAAAAAGGCCGGCTCGGGATCTTGCTGGAACAAGATGCCGAACCGGCTACTCAAAGGACTGCTTATCTTAGACGCCCACGTAAATCGTGTGCCCGTCTCGATTCACAAGCAGAAGGGTTCCGTCTTTGGAGTTGCGAACCGCGGCTTCAAACTCGGCGACGTTCTTCACCGGACGCCGGTTGACTTCCTGGATCACATCGCCACGCTGCAGGCCGGCGCTGGCGGCCGCACTGCCCGGGCTGATTTCGCTCACCACCACACCGCTGGCGCCGGCGGGGAGTTTAAGGTCACGTGCAATTTGTGAGGTCACGTTTTCGACATTCACTCCTTCGAGCGCGCCGTCAGAACCGTCATCGCGGCCGTTGCCACCCCGATTCGTCGCTTCCTCGGGATCCAGCTCGCCTAGTGTGACTGGCAGAGTGCGCTGCGCGCCATCCCGCCAGATTTTCAGGTTCACGTTCGAACTCGGCTGCATGCTGGAAATGATGTTTCGCAGCTGGTTCGCATCGTAGACCGCGTGATCATTCACATCAAGGATGATGTCGCCAGTCTTCAGTCCGGCTTTCTGCGCCGGGCTGTTGGCTTCCACTTCACCCACCAGGGCGCCCTGCGAATCTTTCACTCCGAACTGCCGGGCGATGGTCGGCGTCACATCCTGCGGCAGGATTCCCAAGCGCGCGCGGGTCACCTTACCGTTTTTCAGGATCTGGTCCATGATGTTGCGGGCCAGATTTATCGGTACCGCGAACCCGATACCTTGGTTGCCTTCCGAGCCGTGCGCGATGATGGCCGTGTTAATACCAATCAACTCGCCACGATCGTTTACCAGCGCACCGCCGGAATTGCCGGGATTGATCGCCGCATCCGTCTGGATGAAGTCCTCATAGCCCTCGATCTCATTGCGCATCCCGCGGTGGGTGGCGCTTACGATTCCCAGCGTTACGCTCTGGCCTACGCCAAACGGATTGCCAACGGCCAGTGCGAAATCGCCGACCTCCACTCTCTCGGAATCGCCGATGGTGATAGCGGGCAGATTCCCAGCGTCGATCTTCACAACAGCAACGTCGGTTTTGTCGTCTTTGCCGATCACGCGGGCTTTATATTCGCGACGGTCGGACAGAACGACTTGTACGCTCGTGGCTCCATCGACCACGTGATTATTGGTCAGGATGTAGCCTTCCGGGCTCACGATCACGCCCGAACCAAGGCCCTCTGATCGCTGTTCGTTCGGGATATTCGGAATAGCGAACTGGCCGCCACCAAACTGGTCGCCGAAAAACTGGCGCAACTGATCCGGTATCTGGCTCTGATCTTGGCCTCGTAGTCCACGACGCGCGCCGGTCTTGACGACTTTGGACGACCTGATGCTGACTACAGTCGGCACCACGGCTTTCACGATTGGCGCGAAGCCCGTCCGGCTCGGCGCCACCTTGGCATCTGTAAACTTAAACGTCGCTGGAGGGTTGGGTTGTGAACCTTTTTGCGCATGCGCGACGCCTAAGCCCCCCAACACCAACCCCGACGTGATAACTATGGCGGCGGCCAGGCGCCCCCGCCCAAACAAATCTCTGCTCATAGCACCTCCAGAAGAATGGGTTCCATCGGCTTTGGAACCGGCCGCAGTCGCCGGTTTCAGCCGGGATTGTGGTCTCAATCCATTGGACGCAGGAGGGACCAAAAGGTTAGCGGAGCCTTGATCGTCCTAAATATAGAGATATTAATGCTTTGCCGGGCCTGCGGTTACCGGATGACCTCGACGGAGCATTTCGCATGCAGCGCGACGCCTTCGGACACGCTACCGAGCAGGAATCGTTCGATACCGCGATGCCCATGCGAACCGACCACAATCAGATCCGCGTCCCATTTGTTGGCTTCGTCGATAATCACGGATTTCGGTCCTTCCACCAGGACCGAAATCGATTCGGAGACTTTAGGAAACGCCTTGGACAGGATCTCGACCGCGGTTGCCACCGCCCCCTCGGCGCGCTTCATTCCTTCCGCCCGTTGCAGTTCCAATTGATCGGTATCCACCAAGGGGGGCTCCAATAACGCCTGTGCGGTTCCAAGATGCAACTCCACTACGCTGAAAACTTCGATCTCGGTGCCGGCTGACCAAGGCCGTTCCGCGATCGATCGCGCGGCACGCTCTGAAAACTCCGACCCATCCGTCGCCAACAGGATCTTGTGAACGCCTGGAAGCTTGCCTTCCCGGATCCGAACCAGTTCCACGGAACAAGCAGCATGGCTTAATACGGAGGTAGCGACCCTTCCCAGGAAGAATTTCGCCAGCCCGGAAGCCCCGTTCATGCCAACGAAAATCAGATCCGTTTGTGTTTCTTTGGCTCGATCCAGGATCACGCTTCTTGCGTCGCCCTGAAGCATGATAGGAGTCGCTTCCACTCCCCGGCCGCGAAGTTCGGTCACGGCCCGATTTATCAAGTCCATCGAATCTTGCCGGGCTTCTTCGGCCGTCTGCGATACCGCCCACAGATGAGCGTGCTCCAACACATTCAGTACTTCTATGGAGGAGTTCGGGGGCCAGGGCCGCGCGGCGATTTCCTTGATGACAGCTTCACTCGCCTCGTATTGGTCAATAGCTGCAAGTACTTTCACTTTGTGGCGCTCCTTTTCCGCTGTGCTCAAGCACGCAGGGTGCCGATCAGACTCGGGCAGTTCTCAGCCGTAAGGCGTTGCTAATCACCGAAACCGAGCTGAAGCTCATGGCCGCCGCCGCGATCATAGGGCTAAGTAGCAGGCCAAACACAGGATACAGCACCCCAGCGGCGATCGGCACACCAACGGAATTGTAGACGAATGCAAAGAACAGATTCTGTTTGATATTGCGCATGGTCGCCCGGCTGAGCCGTCTGGCCCGTGCGATGCCGCGCAGATCCCCCTGCACCAGAGTCACACCCGCGCTTTCCATGGCGATGTCGGTACCCGTTCCCATGGCGATGCCCACCTGGGCTTGCGCCAGCGCAGGAGCGTCGTTGATCCCATCGCCCGCCATCGCCACGAACCGGCCCGATTCCTGCAGCTTCTGAATGTGGGCTCGCTTGTCCTGCGGCAGCACTTCGGCGATGACTTCGTCGATTCCCAGCTGCTTCGCGACGGCGTCGGCCGTAATGCGGCTGTCACCGGTCAGCATGACGATCCGCATGCCGTCGGCGTGTAATTGCCGGATTGCTTCAGCACTGGTGGCTTTGATGGGATCGGCCACGCTAAGCTGTCCCGCGAACTTTCCGTCGACCGCGACGAACAGCGCACTCGAGCCGGTGATGTTCACGCCGGCGTCGCGCATAAGGGCGATATTCCCGACCGCGACTTCGGCTCCCTCGACACGCCCGCGCGCGCCTTTGCCGGGAATTGCCTCAAACCCCTCGACTGCCCCTGGAGAAATGCCGCGATCCTGCGCACCGGTAACCACCGCCTGCGCCAGAGGATGCTCGCTAGCGCGTTCCAGACTCGCGGCCAGATACAGCAAGCGCTTTTCATCGAATCCCGGCACCGGTTCGACAGTTACTAATTTCGGCTTGCCCTCGGTGAGCGTGCCGGTTTTGTCCACCACCAGCGTGTCGGCCTGACGCAGCAACTCAATCGCCTCGGCATTCTTGAAGAGCACGCCCAAGGTGGCGCCTTTGCCCATCGCCACCATAATCGACATGGGTGTAGCTAGTCCCAGGGCGCATGGACAAGCGATGATCAGAACGGCGACCGCGTTCACCAGTGCATGCGCCAGTCGCGGCTGCGGGCCCCACAGGCTCCATACGATGAAGGTCACGATCGCGACAGCCGCAACCGCAGGCACGAAATAGGCAGCCACTCGATCGGCGAGCTTCTGAATGGGCGCCCGGCTGCGCTGGGCCTCGGAAACCATTCGGACAATCTGAGCCAGCATGGTTCCCGATCCGACCCGTTCGGCCCGGATGATCAAAGATCCCGTCCCGTTCACCGTCGCACCCGTGACTCTATTGCCGGTCGCTTTCTCGACAGGAATCGGCTCGCCCGTGAGCATAGATTCATCGACGGCGCTCGCGCCTTCCACCACCACGCCGTCCACGGGAATTTTCTCGCCAGGGCGCACACGTAACATGTCGCCTGCGGCGACGCGATCTAGTTGGACCTCAGCTTCGGTGCCATCCGTCGCAATCAGGTGCGCGGTCTTGGGCGCGAGCCCCAGCAGCGCCTTGATGGCCTCACCCGTCCGGCTGCGGGCTTTGAGCTCCAGAACCTGCCCTAGGAGAACCAGCGTTACGATCATCGCGGCGGATTCGAAATACACATCCAAACCCTGCCCGAAAAACACCGCGAACACGCTGTAAAGATATGCCACACCGACGCCGATGCCGATCAGCGTGAACATATTAAGGTTGCGCGTTACGATCGACTGCCAGGCGCGCACAAAAAACGGCCAGCCCGCCCACAGGACCACCGGGGTGGCAAACGCCAGTTCGATCCAGCCGTGGAGGGCGTGCGGCCCAAGCATCGTCATGGAGAAACCCAGCAGGGGCAGGCTCAGCGCCGTGCTTATCCAAAAACGCCTCAGCATATCGACCAATTCGGGATTCCCGGTCTCCCCGGCCTGTATCTCCTTAGGCTCCAAAGCCATGCCGCAAATCGGACAAGTCCCGGGGCCCATTTGGACAATCTCGGGATGCATCGGGCAGGTGTACTCGACCTCCGTGGCAGGCGCTGCATGGGCTGCTGGAATCGCCGGCTTAGGCTCCAAATATTTAAATGGATCGGCCTGAAACTTGGCCAGACAACCCTTGGCGCAGAAATAATAGGTCTGCCCTCGGTACGCGAAGCTCCCCGCGGCATTGGCGGGAGTAACCTCCATGCCGCAAACCGGGTCCTTAACTTTAGGTGCGGACGAAGATGGGTGGATCTGGAACGGGTTGTTGGTGCTCATGGCAGCCAGCCCATAATTGATGTTCGCACGACGGGTTTGGTGACGCCTTGACTTCGTAACTGTTTGAATGTACGATCAATGCCGGTATTGTGGACCCGCTGCGCTGCGGGCAAATAGGAGACTGCCAGGATGCGGATTTGTCGGTTGGGAGGCTGGCTGTTTGCCGGCACAGCAGGAGCAGCGCTTCTATCTTTGGCTGTAATCCCGACAGCCGCGCAGGCGCCCACCGCCTACAAAGCTCCCAAAACGAAGGATGGGAAGCCCAACCTGAACGGTATCTGGCAGGCCAATAATGAGGCGAATTGGGATATCCGGCCCCATGCTGCTTACGCCGGTCCCGTCTACACGCTTGGCGCCGCCTATTCCACGCCCGCCGGACTGGGAGTCGTCGAGGGTGGCGAGATTCCGTATAAACCTGAGGCGGCGGCTAAACAGAAGGAAAACTTCACCAATCGCCTGAAGCTGGATCCGGAGATCAAGTGTTACATGGGCGGAGTACCGCGCTCGACATATATGCCGTATCCGTTCCAGATCGTCCAGGGAACCGGCACCATCATGTTCGTGTACGAATACGCCGGTGCAGTGCGCGTCATTAATATGGGTGCGCCAACCAAAGCTCCCGCCGATAGCTGGATGGGATGGTCGAATGGCCACTGGGAGGGCGAATCGCTCGTGGTGGACGTCACCAGCCTGAACGATTCGACCTGGTTCGACCGGGCCGGGAACTGGCACAGCGATGCCCTGCACGTGATCGAACGCTACACTGCAGTCAGCCCGGACGCGCTACAGTATGAGGCCACCATTGACGATCCGAAAGTGTTCACGCGCCAATGGAAGATGAGCATGCCGCTGTACCGGCGCCTGGAAAAGAACGCGCAGATTTTAGAATATAAGTGTGTGGAGTTTGCCGAAGAAGTTCTGTACGGGCATCTTCGGAAGCAGCCGCTGCAAGGAAAAGGAGACAGTAAATGAGACGACAACTTCTCTCTACGTTAATCGCTCTGGTCGCCGTCATATTGCTGGTGTCGGCACCGGTTGTCGCACAATCACGTGCTCAAGCACCCGTTGCCGCGAAGCCCGCTCCGGCCGCGAAGCCCTGGACCATGCCGCGAACTCCTGATGGTGCTCCGGATCTGCAAGGCGTGTATTCCAATGCCACGACGGTTCCCGTCGCACGGCCCGCGAATCTGGGCGCCAAAGAATTCTACGACAGCGAAGCTGATAAGGCAGCCACTGCATCGGCAGGCGCCGGACGTGGTGGAGCAGCGCGCCCTGCTGCTGCCGCGGATCCCGAAGGCAACGGTCTGGCCGTTCACTATGACACCAGCCAGTTCGGACTGGGTGGACCCACCGTGAAGCGAGCCGCCAGCCTGCGGACCTCCATCATCACCGGACCCGAGGGCCGTGTGCCGCCGGTGCTTCCCGAAGTAACGAAGGCTGCTCAAGAACGCCGTGCATATCAGCAGGCGCACCAGTGGGACAGCGCTCAAAATCGTCCACTCGCCGAGCGCTGCATCACGTGGGGATTTGAAGGACCGCCGATGATGCCCGTGGGCTATAATTCGACTCTCGAGATCGTCCAGGGCCAGGGTTACGTCGCGATTGTTCAGGAAATGATCCATGACACTCGCGTCATCCCGACCGATGGCCGCCCACACGGACCCTCGGTAATCAAACGCTGGATGGGAGATTCCGTCGGCCATTGGGAAGGCGACACACTTGTGGTCGAGACCGTTAACTACAATCCTCAGGTCGTGATCCAGGGCGCGCAGGTTAGCGATGCAGCGAAGGTCACCGAGCGCTTCACGCGCCTCGACGCCGACACCATCCAGTATCAATTCACGGTGGACGATCCTAAGACCTGGGTGAAACCCTTCTCAGGCGAATACAACATGGTCCATATCGACGGTCCGGTCTACGAATACGCCTGCCACGAAGGCAATTACGGCATGGCCAACAACCTCAGCGGCGCCCGCGCCACCGAGAAAAAGTAAGAAAGTAACGAAGTAAAAGGAGCGACCCAATGCGAAACAAGTTAGCTTTCGTCCTTGCTGGCGCTGGAATACTCCTCGCCGTAGCGCCGGTGCGGGCGCACCACGCATTCGCGGCGGAATTCAACGAGAAGGCACCGCTCAAACTGCAGGGCGTTGTCACCAAGTGGGAGCTCGTCAATCCCCATTCCTGGATTCATCTGGACGTCAAAGGTCCGGATGGGAAGATAACATCATGGATGATCGAAGGCGGCAGCCCCAATTCGCTGTTCCGTAACGGCTTCACCAAGGAATCGCTTCCGGAAGGCACCGAGATCATCGTCGAGGGTTACCGCGCCAAGGATGGTGCGGATCGGGCAGTCGGCGCCAATCTCACCTATGCCAAGGACGGCAAGCGCTTATTTATGGGCGGCTCCGCTCCGGGCTCCAACGGCGACGGCAAGTAAATCGTTCCACTCGGTGCGTCCATCGGCAAGGAGAAGTCTGAATGTCTACAAAACCAGCCGTGCTGCTAGGAATGGCGCTACTTTTAGTAGCGGCTGCGCCGGTATGGGCGCATCATGCTTTCGCCGCGGAATTCGATGCGCAAAAGCCGGTGAAGCTTCGGGGCACCGTCGTCAAGGTGGAGTTCATCAATCCGCACTCCTGGATTCACATGGATGTGAAAGACGCGGATGGCAAGGTTAGCCGCTGGATGGTGGAAGGCGGTAGCCCCAACGCGCTATTTCGCCGCGGTGTCAATAAGGACGCTCTCCCGCAAGGCACCGAGATTATGGTCGATGGTTATCAGGCCAAGGACGGATCGAATCGCGCCAACGGGCGCGATATCACCCTCGCCGACGGCAAGAAGCTGTTCGTGGGCGGCTCGAATCCGGACGAACAGCCCAACACAAAATGAGCCCTATCCTGGTCCGCAAGCTTGCGGCCCCACGCTAGTTCGTGGAATAATCGTCTCGTATCAACGCCAGCTCTGCGTCCGGCTGCGCTGATCTTCGCGACACAAGTCGTGCAGAGAGGTTCCCATGTTGCGATGGACGTGTTTTTTCCTTCTGGCTGTTTCCTGTTTCGCTCAGTTTGATCCGGAGGGCGCCCATGTGGATTTATACTTTCCACATTTGGCCGACGGCGGTCCCGTCAAAGACCAGTGGCAGACTTCCTTCGTTTTCGTTAATCCTCATCCTTCGATCCCGGCCAACGTAGTTCTGTCTATGTTCGCGGACGACGGCCAGCGCCTCAGCTTGGACCTAGGGGGCGGGGGGGCCAGCGTTCAAGCGGTTACGATTCCCCCGTTGGGATCGGTTACGCTGCGTAGCGCGATTTCGTTCCCGACCACAATCACTGGTTATGCAGTTGCTGTGACGGATCTCCCCGTCCAGGCGACCGTACTGTTTCGGAGAATCATGAACGGCGTGCCGCAAGCGGAGATATCCGCTGCCGCGACGCTTCCCTCGACGCAATACGTTTCGCCGGCGACCCGGGATCTGGGGATTGCCATCGTGAATATCTACGACGTCCCCAAAAGTTTCCTGATTACGGCGTTCGATTCAAATGGAGCCACGGCCGGGACAAGCGCTGTGAATTTAGCGGCGCATGCGCATTCGTCGTTCGATCTTTCCGCCCGGATTCCGAGTCTGCCTGCGAGTTTCACCGGTTCCGTGAAAATCACACCCTCGAATCAGGCCACCGACCAGTTCCTGGCCTGGACGCTCAAGGTTGACGGGATCGTGACTGCATCGCTTCCGCCGGGTCGCTTGGAGTGGCCGATCTCGCATGTCGATCGGATCACGCTGGTCTATCGGAAGCTCCTGGCGGCCTCCCCTGCGGCGCTCGCAAGTCTGGGCATAAGCGATGTGAATCTCAATGCGTTCGGCGTCGCCAGTCTCACGATCAGCCCGGAACAGATCATCAATGCGCTGGGCCGCCCGGGTTTCGTGCAGATCGATTTGAGTCTGTCTCAATTGATCAGCGATTCGCCGAGTGAGCTTGCGTTTATCGTGGGACACGAGCTGGCTCACGTTGCCCAGATTCAGCATGGGGGTAATCTGACGGCTGCGGATGCCGAGCACGATGCGGATCTTTTCGCGATGAATCTCATGATATTGGCTGGATTCGATCCTTACGGCAGCGCCGGCGCATTGGCGAAACTGAGTATGGCATCGGGCACCCCGAACCTCGTCTCAGCCAAGTTTGACGATCTCGCGGACCCTCACGGCTCATTCAACGCTCGCCTGGGTTCGATGATGTCCACTCTGGGCCAAGCCTGCGCACAATCGCCAGTTTCAGGGCTGTGCGGAGCGTATAAAGCCGTGATCCATCCAAATTTCCCGTCGACGGCTCCCTTCTAGGGCTGGCCCTCGCTCATTGACACAGGGTTGGTTCGAATGTAGGATTGAATGCCCAGGTAAGTAGCTCTGACTCTTTCTCGAAAATTGGTCCGCGCCGCGCGCGACTTCAGCGATCCATCCCCCGCTGCCATCGCAAAAGTCAAAATCGCGCTGCTGGACTTTCTTTCCTGCGCGTTTGAATCGCTGGATCTTCCTCCCAGTCGTCAGGCGATCGAGGTCGCCGGGCGAGCGGGTAGCGGCCAAGCTTCGGTGATCGGCACGCAAGTGCGCACCTCGGCCGCGGAAGCAGCCTTCGCCAACGCTGTCCTCGGCCACGGACTGGTGCGGGAAGACATGCATACGGGCTCGGTCAGTCACCTGGGAATTGTTATCTTTCCCACGTTGCTCGCGCTGGCGGACACGCGTAAGGTGACCGGACTGGAGTTTATCCGGGGAGCCGTCTGCGGTTATGAAGTGGGCGCGTCGGTTGGTCGCGCGCTCATGGATCAGGAGACGGTACGAATTTTCCGGCCCACGGGGATCACCGGGCCACTGGGCGCAGCCATGGCTGGAAGTGTGATGCTCGGGTTCACGGAGGATGCGGGCGTGAGTGCGCTGGGCTTGGCTGCTAACTCGACAGTGAGTCTGAACGAATGGCCCGCCTCGGGCGCCGACGATATGTTTTTTCACGCGGGATTCGCGGCGCGCAATGCAGTCACCGCAGTCGAACTGGCGGAACTTGGCGCATTCGGATCGGAAACGGCTTTGGACGGACCGGCGGGATTATTCGCAGCGCTGCGGCGCCACGATCGAGTCGGGCAAGTCGCACCATTCACCGGCGAGCATGAGATTTTCTCGGTCTATCACAAGCCCGCGCCCGCTTGTAACTATGCGCAGACCTCTTGTCAGGCTGCCCTTGCGATCGGCACACCGAGCGAGGATATAACTTCTATTCACGTGAAGTGCTCGGCAGCAGCCCTCAACTATCCGGGCTGCAACGCACCAGGTCCGTTCCAAAGGATCCTGCAAGCCAAAATGAGCATCTACTTCTGCGTCGCGGCGACACTGGTAAGGCGTTCGATTGAGGATAGCAACTACCGGGTGCTCGACGATCCGGAGATCGTGCGGCTGATCCGTATCACGACGCTGGAAGAAGACCCGGAGTTCACGCAGGCGTACCCTGGCGTGCAGGGGTCGGAAGTGATCGTCACTCTACGAAATGGGTCTGTGGTGCGGCAGAGGATGCACGACTTGGTTCCAGCCACGCCCGAGCAAGTTCGTGCGCGTTTCAAGAGCGCCGCGGGCGCGTCGGCCACAGGGATCGAGCAGGCCGTGGATAAGTTGGATCAGCTGAAAGACGTCGGGTCGATTATCTAGCGGCCATTCTCGGCCGTGCGAACGGCAGGTGCGGCGTGCAACTGGGCTTCTTCCAGAAGTTTGGCTTGCTGAAAGGTGAACACCATGCGATGCACCACTGTAAGATTGCCGAGCACTGCGATCACCCACAACACGGGGGCCATTCGATCGAATAGGGCGCCAATGATCAGCAGCACCACGCGCTCGGGACGCTCCATGAATCCGACTTTGCAGGTGGGAATCGAGTTTTCCGCACGTGCGCGAGCATAGCTGATCATTACCGAGGCTGCCATGACCAGCGCAGTCAAAACTACGTAGAACGGCCGGTTGATCGATCCGTACCAGACCAGTAACCCCATGAGAAGGGCCAGATCCGAATAGCGGTCCAGGACCGAATCGAAGAAGCCGCCGAAGCGTGTGACGCGGTTGGTCTCACGAGCCACACGGCCATCCACCATATCGAAAAGTCCGGCCCCGATAATCACCACGCCGGCCCAACGGAATTGTCCCGAGGCCAGCAGAACCGCCGCGCCCACATTGATCACCAGGCCCAGGAACGTGAGCACGTTGGGATGGATCTTGGAGAGCGCGAGCCCGCGCACAATCAGCCGGATAACTTTGTTGCACGCCCAGCCGATGCCACCGGTCCAACTCATCGACTACTTTGCCTCCGCCTGATGAATGGTAATCAGCTCCACAATCTCCATTTCGCGGGCGCCGCCCGGAATCTGGATTTTCACGGTGTCCCCCACGTGTTTGCCAAGAAGGCCCCGGCCTATCGGAGAGGTGGTGGAAATCAAACCGTTCTTGGCGTCCACATCTTCGCTTGTCACCAGCTTATAACGGATCTTCTCGTCCTTGTCCAGGTCCAGCACGGTTACGGTAGATCCCAGTCCCACGCGGTCGTGTGGGATCTTGGACATATCGATCATCGAAAGTTCCCGCAGCCGGGCGTTTAGCTGATTCAGGCGGGCGTTGACCATGCCCTGCCGTTCCTTGGCCGCGTGATACTCGGCGTTTTCTTTTAGATCGCCGTGAGCCCGCGCTTTCAAGATCTCCCGCGGGAGCTCAATGCGAAACTCGTTCTCGAGCGCCGCGATCTCGTCCTGCAATTTTTTGATGAGCTCTTGCATACAGCTTCAGGTAAATTATAGCGCGCGAGGCGGTTTTAAGCCCCTCTATACGAACAGATTGCCCTGCCCCAACAATCCCTGCGGGTCGAAACGGCGCTTGACCGACCGCATGGACTCAATCTCCGCTGGATTGTATTGAAGCGGCAAAAGATGTGCCTTGCGCTTGCCTAAACCATGCTCCGCGCCGACGGTGCCACCCATGGCCACCACTTCTTTGGCCAGATCGATGGCGATGTCGGTGGCCAGTTTCCATTCCTGTTGCGTCTCCGGCAAAACCTCGGTGTGGACATGCGCGTCGCCGATGTGTCCGAACATCACGAACTTGTCACCGAAGTTTTGGGTGAGGACGTCTCGATAGATCGCGAGGATATCGCGGTTGCGCTCGAGGGGCACTGCGTAGTCGGTCGCTAAAACCATGAATCCTCCGCGGCGCAGCCGTTCGTGAATGCGCTCCGGCAAGCGATGACGGAATTGTCGGAATCGCTCGCGATCGGCGGCGGACGATCCGAACCAGGATTCGCTTTCGAGAGCTCCTGACATATCCAGTTCGGCTTCGCCTTCCATCTCCAGCAAAACCGCAGCTCCATAAGGTTGCTCCATCAACTTGATGGAGCGCGAATCCAGAAACTCGAGCATCCGCAGACCCGGCGTCGGCCGCCAGCGGTCAACGGCATCGAGCGCCGCTTCTTCCGTAGGGAAGAAAACTACGCCGCCGAGGATCTCGCCCGGCGCGGGCAGCAACTGAAGCTCGGCTTCGGTCACCACGCCCAGAGTTCCTTCGCTGCCGATGAACAGGTCGACGAAATCCATGCCCGGCTCGAGGCGGTAACCAGCGGAAAGCTTGCGGGTGTGGGGCAAAGAAATGCGCGGAACTTCGAAGTCGATCTTTTCGCCGCGCCGGTATTCCTTGACCCGCCCGTCCATGTGGACCACCCTCAGAGCTCGAACATGTCGCCGGGTGGGCCCGTAGCGGAAACTGCGCGAACCGCTGGCGTTGGCTCCGATGTTGCCACCGATCGACGAAGTATTCTCGGTGGGGTCCGGCGCGTAGAATTGACCAGAGGCGGTGGCAGCCGCCTGAACGTCGCGCAGCAAAACGCCGGTCCCCACGCGAGCGTAGCCGGGGAACACATCCAGCTTGCGGAACTGCGCCATGGATATGGCCCAGCCGCCTTTTGGCACGGCGCCGCCGGCCAAGCCGGTGAGCGCGCCCATAATAGTGACCGGAATGCCTTGCGAGAAAGATTGGGACAGAATCCCCGCGATCTCGTCTTCGCTGCGAGGCGTGAAAACCTGCTCGGCTTGGCCGGCGTAGCCGGAAGCGTCGGTGATTTGCGTCATGCTTTAACTTGTGGGGCTAAACCGCTTTGCGTTGGCGGGTGAGACCTTCGAGCAGCATTCCGGCGATCTGTTTTCCGTTGTCGAAGGCGTCCTCGTAGGCTGTGCGACGCTCGGCGCGAGTGAACCCATAGCCCAGGCGATACAGCCGCTCAAGCGATAGCCCGGCAACCAAGGTTCCCGTCCAGGCAATGGCCGCCTTGGGAATCAGCCCGCCGCCGAAGGGTACTTTCCCAACCAATTCGCGCGCCAGAGCTCGCCATCCGAACGCGCCCATGGCAATCGAAGCGATTTCCGATCGCTGCTCGCGATATCCTACCGCGCGGTCGCTGGCCGCGGCCAGCAGGAATCCCATGCGGATCTGGTTCATAGTGAGGAACGCCGCATCGGAACCATACTCTCCAACGGCCCACGGCAGCGAAGCCAAGCTGGGAACCACATCCGGAAGAGCGGTTACCAGAGCGAATAGAGCATTTTCTTTGGCCACGCTGCGGATTACGTGATGCGCGGCTTCCTTGCGAAACGGGTCCAGACGCCGCGCTAGCGTCAGCATCAGATCCTCGCGCTTGCGGACGATGCGCCGGACGCAATCTTCGGGGTTCTCCGGATCGAAGGAAAATGCCTTTCCTGGCCGGAGCAGGGAAGATTCGTAGATCTGGACGTCGCAGGAAGGGCCGCCTCCGCGGATCAAAATCTGGACTGCCTCCGCCCGCCGCTCGGGGGAAAGGTGAGGCGGCGCGAAAAACTGCTCCATCTGGCCGAGCGATTCACGGGAGGCTGCTACCAGGCCAACGCGCACCGGGCGGTGGGCTTGTGCCCGCACTTCCGCGGGATTCAGATTCACGAGCGCTTGTCGTATCTGGCGGAAGACTGCGAGGGCCATAGCTGCAACAGGGCTGACGGAACCCGGAACATTACCCGTAGCTCCTGTCTCCATTGTATCCCGACACCGACTCGTTCCACCTGGACTTCGGTGGAAAAGTACCGCAGTACTGTCTCATTGGCCGGATGGAACTCTAGCGCGGGCGCGACTAGCAGCAGCCGAGGCGGATCGGGACGCAGGGGAATGCCGGGGAAGTATCCGCGGCCTTCGAACTCGCCGCATTCCAGATGCCACTTCACGCGCATCCAGTAATCCAGGGCCTGAAGCGGCAAGTGGATGTCTTCACTGGCCTTGACCTCGATCACCACCAAGCGGCCATCGTAGTCGACGGCGAGAAGATCCAGAATCCCGCGGGAGCCTGCTGCAAATTGTGGGGCCTGGCCGTACAGCGGCGTCTCGCGAATTCCAGCGTCGATATTGCATATCGAGGCGCGCACGCGGGATTCTAGCCAGGCTTCGGGATGCCGCAGGAACAGGGGATTTGTTCGATCCGGCGCGTCGGCGTTGCGCAGGCGGGCAAGCCCACGGGCCAGAGCCTCGATCTCGGGCAGTTGGCGGGAACTCGCCGGATGGCGTTGGTCGATACCGAACAGCAGAGCAGACGCGGACGTTCGTGCGAACTCCAGACCCCGTACCCCCAGACTGACGGACCCGTCGGGGCGGGGCCGTCGCTCGACGCCCTCGATCGCTCCCAGACGTTCAATCCAGCCAGCCAGTTCGGGAGCGGCGGCAGGCGCGCAAAACGGGTCGAGCCGGGTGGAGAAGTTGGTATAGTCGCCGGGCTCGACCGGTTCTTCCAGAATTCCGGAGCCGTGGACGAAGACGCGGTACTGGGCGGCATTCTTGTTCAGATAGCGGACCCGATGGCAGGTGGTGTTTTCGGCACCAATGGGAACGAACACTGCGAGCGTGCCGACCGATAAACGCGTCTCTCGCTGGCGCAGGTAGTCCAGCCAGATGAGTCCGAAGCTCAGTACGCCATCTGGGTCGATAGCATCCTCACCTGCGCCAATGGCTGCGATCCCTTGATTGCCGCGGCGCAGCAGGGCTCGTGGGTAGGCAGGCGACAGGCTATGGCGCAGGTCGGGTTCGGTGCTCAGTTCCACCAGCTTCCAGCCGCTGTATTGGCGGCGAAGCGACATGCGGAATAGCTCGCGATACTTCATCCGGTTGCCGTGCCTGGCGGCGGCGGTGTTCGATGCTTGCGCTAGATCGATCATCAGCAGCGATCCCGTGCGCCCTCCAAAGCGTTCGACTTCCAGCTCCAGCAACCCTCGCCGAGCTTTGCCAATCGCGCGAATCCGGCGCACCAGGTTGCGAGTCTCGTCCCAGCATTCGAGCGTGCAAGCATCGGCGCGCGTGCCGATGACGAATTTGCCGGCGGAAATCGGCAGCGGATCTTCGCCAGGTTCGATCAGGACCGGCTGCTCGGCGGTTTTTAGAAACTCCTCAATGGCGTCGCGGACCACGCCAAATTAGTGGCGTCTGGCTCCAAAAATATCGTCAGAATGTCAGTTCTTTCTTCGAGGACAGGTGTTTCTCGAGTTCTTTGCGGTCTCCGAAGTAAGTGGGCTTGGCGATTCCCTTGCTGAACAGGTCGCGGGCCTGATCGTCGAAGTGCGGAGAGTCGGGCTGGTCGCTCTCTCCCGGCACGAGGATTGAAACGGCGTTGGGGACCTTCGATAGTTCCACGATCTGCGTCGCGATCTGGCCGCCGGTCCCCATCATTACGGCGCCTCGTCGCTCGAAGGTTATGGCGCGAGGTGTGATCATCCCGGCTTCGGGTACCATGCCGCCGGCGGCTGGCGTGGAACGAGATGCACCGTCGCGTGCCACGCGAAACATGGTCCCGTAATCGGCGTGATACGGTAGCTCGGTTTCAACCTGATCCTGGGCTTTGCGGAGCGCCGCACGAATGCGATTGTTGCTTAGCGAATCCGGCGGCTCGATCGCCGAGGCCTCGGGTTTTCCTAGAGCCGTCTTGAACAGATAAAATGCCAGTGCTTCCGTGGAAGTTGCATCGCTACGGCGGCTCCAGCCAGTCAGCATCTGAACGAAAGGCAGTTCGGGCGCCACTTTAACCAACCGCGTCTGCCAGGTTTCCGCCTTGTACAGGGTCGTCGAAAACGCCACCTCCGCCGCGCGTCCTAAGGGCCACTTATTCTGCGCGGCCAGCAGT